>MTKZ01000051.1_pt2 | contig 98980 bp, 91 predicted proteins | sample 1042781 | NCBI WGS metagenome assembly MTKZ01 (sample SAMN06212207, study PRJNA360539) | anaerobic digester metagenome | biome: Wastewater treatment plant; material: sludge; isolation source: anaerobic digester fed with sludge from wastewater treatment plant | place: Denmark: WWTP Viborg ... | reverse complement strand
ATTGGGCTCAACCTTTTTCTTCATTTGGCTCACCTAATTTACACCAACCTTTGAGACACTACCCTGCTTATTCTGTTAGCGAAAAAACACTACTTGATTTCTACAAATTAGCACTTATCACAATTTACTGCTTAATCCATTGGAGAGTAGTAGAAACCAAGGTTTGAAGAAATCTATTTTCCAATCTTCTCTGAGCTAAGCCCATATCTCGTTGGGTTCCTGTCAATGTTTTTTTTGCATATGTGTCGGAGGAGTATAGCCAACATCTTTTATCCCAGTCAATTACTGCACTATCTGAAAGCATTAAATCTCATAACATGGTTGAGCACTTGTTCAAGTCTTGTCTGATACAGGACAACATCCTCAGTGGGAATAACGAGCATGAGCGTTACATCTCGCACTTCGAGGTTAAGGTATATCGGGATACAGTTCTGTTCTTTACAGGCATCATCGATACTTCCCAGTTGTCCTTTGATGTCAGCACGGGTATTCTCAAGTTCACTTGCTATGATAAGATCAAGCTGCTTTCGGTATTCTCCGATCTCACTCACTATTATAGCCTTACCGCAGGCTACCTGCCGATCTGGATACTCGGATACTTCCTGCAGGACATTCAGCAGACCATCCCCATCAACATACCCTACTCCAACCAGTTCGTCACTCCCACCTTCAATATCACCAGTGGCAATTTGCTGACCCTTGCCCAGGTTGACTATGATGATCTGATTCTGTTTCCCAATCCCACCGGAGGCTGGACATACAGTTATCATGGCAATGGCTGGCCGGGTCCCAGATATGGTTACCGGGTAGACACTGCATCCAATACCGTAACCTTCATCTTTGCCCACAAAGTGATCATCCAGGCAGTTTATCCCAGTCCTGCCACCACTCGGTATCAAGCTCGCTTCAGAGGCAGGATATACCGTTTCTACAATAGTATCTGTCCGGTCATACAGGAATATGACGAAAAGACCGACTGGGTGGATTCAGTTACATCCTTAGATAATGCCTCCAATGAGTTCATCGGCTTCTTTATCGAGGGTGGCATCTCAGAGAATAGCTTGTATAGTCTGACCAGTACCGGAAGCATTGATGGACGCAGCTATGGCAGTGGGCATTGGGTGGGACACTGGGCTCAAGCGACTTTCAATGGTAATCTGTATCCGACCCGTCTGCAGCCCGGCACTGCTTACGAGACCTTCAAAGAGGAACAGACCGATAATCTCAAGGTGCTCAAGGCAATGCTCATGCTCTATAATGCTACTATCTTCACTGATGCCATCGGCAGGATCGTACACAAGAACAAAGATGCCTACGCTTCTAACACCATCGATATTGATGACAAGGATGTGGTATCTTTCATAGTTAAGAGGGGTAATCAAGAGAAACCGCAGATCGAGGAGATCGATATCTTTGCCGGAGACACATCGCAACTGCAAGGCATCATCAGAAACCGCCTCATCGACTTCTATGACTCCATGTGGAGCATTGAAGCAGTGATCGACCAGTTATCCAAATACGATCTCTCGCTCCAGTCAAGGATACGCATCCAAGACAAGGTCTATGCCATTACCGAGCTTGAGAAGGACTATATCAAAGACGAGTACAAGGTGAAAGCATGGCTGCTATAAAAGGCTTCAGACTCATCAGATGGAGCTCCGAGGGTGTGTTTATCCGTAACTGGCCGACTGGCGAAGTGGAATACATACCCCGCAACAAGTATCGTATTGAGAAGAAGAATGCATTTAATCCCAGCATTGTCCACCGCCGAGATGAATACAGAGAGGATGGCTTTGATCTGCAGGTAAGCTTATATCCGCATGAGTATTACGAGCTCTTGAGTTTTCTAACTAATACAGGGAGATTCTATATTGAGTTCACTGCCCATGGCAGTCTTAAAAGTCAGTTCCCCGTGACAATCAGCCAGCTTCCCAAGTGTCCTGATGATCTGCATGAGTATCCCGAAAAGATCAAGTTCAGCCTCGAATCAAGATATATGGGATCACCCGGCTATGTGGACTTCAGCATCATCATAGTTCAAGACGATGACGAGATGGTTAGCGATGACAGCCATACATAACAAATCCAGAACAGAAAAATTCCGGAAAAGAGTAAATGAGAAAGGAGTAAATGATGTATAGATACGGTATTAGCTATTACACAGCAGAAGAAGATGGCAGGAAGCCTCAATCGGGACTTGATGTTCGCCTGCTCAGACCGGGAGCGGACTGGCAGACCGGAATCCCACTTATTGAGACCGGGAAATCAGGCTATTATGAGTGTCTCATAAAAGAAGAGAAGGACTGTGGATTCTATGAGATCTGGGACAACCGCAACGACCCCAACGGTAGCTTCAGCGGCAAGTACTGCACCATCGGTAAGCTCGATGCCAGAGGCTTGCAAGATCGCTGTATATACTCAAACCATATTGAGGATGGAGCCGTAACAGCAACCAAGATTGCAAAAGAATCGATCTCAGCTATTCACCTTGATAACAGCACCTTCAAGCTATCTAAACTGCAGCACGAGATACAGAACGAGTACCGCGGTACAGGAGATAAAACTCAACAGTCACCTGCCCGGACCAAAGAGGATAAATTCATTTTTCACAAGCTTGATCAAGAGTATGATGAGATGCCCTTTGTTCAGATTAGCAATATGTGCGACAGCCATCTCTTCATTGATAATCTGAAACTGGATAAGAATATGGTGACAGTAACCTTGGGAATAGCTATGCCCGGCGAGGGAGAAGTAGCCAAGTACCAGATCCTTGCCATCGCCACCGATAAACCATAAACTGCCCGAAAGAGAAACCCGGTAACTAACCGGGCTCTATATATGGTATAGGGTACTACTTCTGGAGTCTGCAGATCAGCTCAGCCATCAGGTTGATCATCTCTTTGTAGTCTCCGCATTCCCAAGCATCGTCTGCTCTGGTTTTGATCTCTTCCACCGTCATCTTCTCCGACTGCAGCCAGGGGCCTCGGAACTGATTCCACCAGTTATCATAGTGGAAGTCTTTATCGAAGGGATATTCGCATAATCCGGACTGGGATTCGATAATCTCTTCAACTGCCTGCTCTTTGCGATTCTTGTTTAGTCTGTTCATCTTGATCTCCTTCTCGGTTACCCGACTGATAATTTATGGGTCTACTGCACACCTCTCGCAACAGTGGTCAAGTCCTTTCCGCTCAATATGATAAAGAATATGCAAGAATCTTCATTGACAGAAATCCAGTCAAATCTCACCTTGCATGTAGCCTACTGACCCTACATAGAATGCCCTCCGAGTCGTGGGGACACCGCCCGGTGCTCCCCACGATATTTTTTATGCTGGTATGACATCAGTCAAAGCCCTACCCAAAATCCAATTTGCAATTTTCAGTGATCGATTTGCAATTTTCGGTGACTCTTTATTTGTAATTTTCGGTGATCGATTTGCAATTTTCGGTGATCGATTTGCAATTTTCGGTGACCTAAATGGACAGAAAAGAGAGCTCAAAAAAACCACTTTCCCTCGATTTGCAATTTTCAGTGATCCGATTTGCAATTTTCGGTGACTCTTTATACTTAGACCACAGTTTTTTGGTATTAAAAAATGGAGTTTTTTTACTTGACAAAGAGGATTATTAAAATTTATATGTGTATAAATGCATCTCTAGCTCAGTTGGCAGAGCAACTGACTCTTAATCAGTGGGTCCGGGGTTCGAATCCCCGGAGATGTACCATAAATTTTTAGATGCGGTGATTTGCCCTTTGCTCCGCGGCAAAATGTGCTAAAGTGCGGCATTTTATCCGGCTTTAGCAGCCGGTTTTTTTTATATATAAAAACAGGGTGAAGCTAAAACTGCACCTTAAAATTGGAAATATATTATATAAAGTAATTAAGGAGAAATGAATGACTGCCTTACATGAGAACAAACCGTGTGAGAAAAATGAGTATGTGTTCACCTCTGAATCGGTGTCAGAAGGTCATCCAGATAAGGTTTGTGACCAGATATCAGATGCCATACTGGATGCTTATTTGAAAGAACATCCCAGCTCTCGAGTAGCTTGTGAGACGCTATGCACCGAAAATAGAGTGATTCTTTCGGGAGAAATATCTTCTCCAGGAAACTTAAGTCTGGATATTGAACCTATTGTTCGCAAAGTAATTAGAGATATAGGTTATGTCCATCCTGGTATTGGTTTTGACGATAATTGTGAAATTAATAATTACCTCCATTCTCAGGAAGCGGCATTAAGAGAAAATGAAGGAGCAGGTGATCAGGGTTTGATGTTTGGTTATGCTTGCACTCAAACCAGACACTTTATGCCTGCACCCATTGCTATGGCACATAAATTATTACAAAATCTGGCAAAGCTACGCAAAAATGGAACTATCCCCTATCTTCTTCCTGATGCTAAATCCCAGATCAGTATGCGTTTTTGTGGCAGAAAACCCATCTCCGTAGAAACTGTTGTTATCTCAACTCATCATAAACATATCAGCAAATCAGAATTCGAAGAAATGAAAAGAGCTATAAATCAACTGGTGATTAAACCTACCATAGAAGAAATGGAAAGCGATACCTGTAGCACTTTTCAGGCTAATAATTATCAGGTGAAAATCAATCCTTTGAATGAATGGGAAGAAGGTGGTCCTGCTGCAGATACAGGACTTACTGGGAGAAAAATCATTGTTGATACCTATGGTGGATGGGCACAACACGGAGGTGGTGCTTTTTCTGGAAAAGATGCTACCAAAGTTGATCGTAGTGCTTCCTATATGGCAAGACATATAGCAAAAAGTATTGTTGCTTCGGGTCTGGCAGAAGAATGCTTGTTACAATTAAGTTTTATCATTGGAGAAGCCGAGCCCATATCTTTGATGGTGGATACTTTCGGAACCAGTAAAATGAGTGAAAAAGAACTGGAATTCCTTATTCGTAAGAGTTTTCCCTTGACAGTAAAAGGAATAATTGAGTATCTTGATTTAAGAAAACCAATATTTTTCCCCACTGCTTCCTATGGTCATTTTGGTCGTGATGATGAAACCTTTACCTGGGAAAAAGTCAAAGAACTAAAATAGGCAGGATAATGAACTTATATCAAAAGCTTAAGACCACACCAGATTTTTTCTTAATTGCAGGTCCCTGCGTGGTTGAAAACGATATAGTTATGCATAAAGTTGCCGAAACTTTAGTCCAATTACAAGAAGAAACTGGCATTATAGTGGTATTTAAAGCTTCGTATAAAAAAGCTAATAGAAGTTCATTTGATTCCTATATGGGACCTGGTGAAGAAGAAGGTTTACGCTCTCTGGAACATATAAAGACCGAATTCCATCTTCCTATATTAACCGATGTCCATGAACGAATTGAAGTTGGACCAGCAGCTCAGGTTTGCGATATCTTACAGATTCCAGCCTTTCTCTGTCGTCAAACTGAACTCATCCAGGCTACAGCTGCAACAGGAAAAATTATCAATATTAAAAAGGGACAATTTATGGCTCCAGAAGATATGCAGCAGACTGCACAAAAAGCTGGGGACAATCAGCAAATACTGCTTACCGAACGGGGAACCTGTTTTGGTTATCATAATCTGGTAGTAGATTTTCGCAGCTTCAGTATTATGCACTCTTTTGGCTATCCCGTGGTCTATGATGTAACTCACTCTCTTCAGTTACCCTCATCGGGTAAAGTATCTGGTGGTAATCCGGAATTTGCACCTATGATGGCAAAAGCAGCTATAGCTACAGGAAAAGTGCAAGGACTTTTTATAGAAACACATCCCGAACCAGAAAAAGCTTTGAGTGATGCCGCAAGTATGTTGAGATTAAATTTACTTGCACCCCTGATAAAGGAATGTTTGCAACTAGTTCATTTAAAGGAAAATGAATGAATTTTATTAATATACAAAAACCATTTAAACCTTCTTTAAACTGGACCAAGATAAAACTGATGGTCTTTGATTGTGATGGTGTGCTAACTGATGGAAGAATTATTTACGATAGTTCTGGCAATGAAAGCAAGAATTTTGATGCTCATGATGGTATGGGCTTTAATATATTAAAACACACAGATATTAAAACAGCTGTCATTACTGGTAGAAATTCACCTCTTTTAGAACATCGTTGTCAGGATTTGAAGATAGATTTCCTTTTCCAGGGAGTCTTAAAGAAACTGGATAAAATTAATCAGCTACTTCAAGAACTTGGATTAAACTTTGATAATCTGCTGATGATGGGAGATGATTTTAATGACCTTCCTTTGATGCTAAGGGCTGCCATATCTGTTTGCCCAGCTGATACCTGTGAAGATGTCAAAGCTTTTTGTGATATTATAACCAGACACAATGGTGGAAGAGGAGCAGTTAGAGAATGTATTGAACTACTGCTTACCAATCAAGGAATTTATGAGCAAGCATTGCTCTCCTATCTTAATTCTATCAGTTGAATTAATCCTTTTGTGCTCCCTATTAGCACTTAGTGCTTGTGGGAAAAGTAAACTGGATATTAAAACTGAATCTATGAAACGTGGGATTCCAGATGAGACGAGCACAAATGTAATTCTTACAGAATATGAACAAAATAAAATTGCATACATTTTAAATGCGGAACGAATAGAGCGTTATTATGACCGTCGCATTCTTAATGCATACAAAGTTGAGATTCAGGCTCTGGATAAGAAAACGGGTGGAACTTCTATTTTAAAAGCAGATAGCACTATTGTAGATGAAGCAAGAAATATGATTATGGCACATGGAAATGTTAAGCTTATTTCAGCTGATGGAAGCATCTTTACCAATCGTATGGTCTGGGATCGTAATAGTGATGTAATAGTTGCCCCGGATACAGTTATGCTGGTCAGAGCAGGAAATATATTACGGGGAAGAAATCTCCGCACCAATTTAAGTATTTATCCCACTGAGATGGATAGTATCTCTGCTGAAGGGCTATTTGAAGATAAAGAATTTCTTAATTGGTAGTCTCCTGCTTCTGATTCTTTTCCCTATCTGGGCACAAAAATCTGAACAATTGCGAGTTATTCATTCAGATAAATTATATCTATCCAAAATTCAGGAAGAACAGGTAATGCGTCTGGAAGGTAAGGTTCATTTCTTCTATGGTGCAACAGAATTTCATGGTGACCGAGCAACTATTTTCAATCTACAAAAGATTGCCCGTTTAGACGGTAATGTTAAGGTTAATAATGATTCTTTGTCACTCTTTGCCGATAGTTTAACCTACTATCGTATTCCCGATGAACTTAATGCAGGTGGAAAAATCTATATTGAAGAGGATAAAAAAGGCAGTGCTTTTCGTTGGTTTCGTTCCAATTATGCAATCTATAATCAAAAATATAATCAAATTACCGTTTGGGAAAATGTATCTGCTTACGATAAAGAGGAAAATGCTTCTATATTTTGTGGCTATGCTTTCTGGGATAGAAATGAAGGTTATGCCTATATGATTGAGAAACCCAGAATCATCACAGCTCAAGAAGATACTCTCTATGTGAATGCTGATAAGATGGAATATTTTGAAAAAGAACGGAAATTGGTAGCTACTTTCAATGTCCAGGCTCAAACTCGTGATTACCGAACGGTCAGTGACTTTCTTCTATATTTTTTGAAAGAAGATAAAGCTGTGTTCACCGGAATGCCAGAATTTCATTCTGATTATGCAAAAGCCGAAGCTGGTGAATTTTATTTGTATTTTAAAGAAAGGAAATTGAATAGAGCCGAACTCGTTGATTCCTGTAGAGTGGAATTTTCCGAAGAAGCTAGAGGTCCAAGATTTAACTGGGTTGTAGCAGATTACATTGATATTGGATTTGAAGAGGACCAAATTCGTTCCTTTAATGCTGAAAGAGCAGTTCAATATCATTATGTTCGTCAAAAAACAGAGAAAGACGATTACTTTGATAACACCGCCATTGGTGATTACCTTGAAGTTCAATTTACACCTGATAATAAACTTGATTATATGAAAATGAAAATGAATATCAAGGGTATCTACAAATTCCAAAACAAATCTTGACAGACAGGAGAGATTCCCCTAAGGGTTAATTTATGGAAACTCACAAAATTCAAGCACAGCATCTGGTAAAGATATACGGAAAACGTAAGGTAGTCAATGACCTAAGTATGGAAATGCAACAGGGAGAAGTAGTTGGTATTCTCGGACCTAATGGAGCTGGTAAGACTACAACCTTCTATATGATTCTGGGTTTAGCTAAACCTAATGAGGGAAAGGTTCTCCTGGATGATAAAGATATAACGCATCTTCCTATGTATCGTCGTGCCAGACTGGGACTGGGATATCTGGCACAAACGCCTTCAATCTTTTCTAAACTTACCGTAGAAGAGAATATTCTGGCGATATTGCAGACTTTAAAGATAAGTAAACATGAACAAAGAAGAAGGCTGGATGAGGCTTTAGCTGAACTTAATCTAACACCTCTTGCCAAACAAAAAGCTTACACTCTTTCTGGAGGTGAAAGACGCAAACTGGAAATCACTCGTTCTCTGCTCACTAATCCAACTTTCATATTTATGGATGAACCCTTTGCCGGCGTTGACCCGATAACCGTGGCAGATATTCAGGATATTATTGCCAAATTGAGAGATAAGAATATAGGAATAATGGTCACAGACCATAATGTATTTGAGACTTTGAAAATAGTAAACCGTGCTTATATTATATTTGAAGGAAAAATTATAGTAGCTGGTTCCTCATGGGAGCTGATAAATGATGAAAAAGCAAAAAAATTATATTTAGGAGAGAGGTTCTTAAGTAATCCTTTTGAGTCTAAACAATGAGTACTATTAATCAGAATATATCAATGCAGCAGAAGCAGGAGCTCGCTTTAAAGCCCAAGATGCTGCAATCCTTGAAAATGCTCTCTCTTCCAATCCTGGAACTGGAAAATTATATTAAACAAGAGCTGGTTAACAATCCATTGTTAGAACTCCGTGATGAAAAAGAAGAAGAAGATTTAGAAGAAACTCCCAGAACATTTGTTCCTGAAGAAAGCAAGAAAAACCTGGATGATACAGATAGTTCAGCGGAATGGGGACAGACTTTAAGTGAAGCTAAGGAACTAACAGAAATTTTAGACCAGTGGAATGAATATCATCAAAGCTATGAGGGCTCTTCTTCTGAACCAGAAAAAGATAAAGGTGAAGCTTTATTAATTTATGAAGAAAGTGGCATTGAGCAATTTATGCAACAACTTTATCCTCTATCCTTGCCTGATAATGAGATAGATTTTGTAGCCGAAATGCTTGATAACTGCGATAGTTATGGATACCTATCTCCCGAATTTAATTTGGAAAGAGCTGCCAGAGCTTATGGTATTTCTCCAGAAAGAGCAAATGTCATACATAACATAGTACTACAATTACCTCCCAAAGGTATTACTTCTCGCAATATCAGTGAATGCCTATTAGCACAATTATCTGAAGAAGAATGCCAGAATCGTATCCTGGTGGGTTTATGCACTGACCAGTTTGAAAATTTAATTCATCGTCGTTACCAAAAAATAGCCTCATATTATGGAGTTTCTGAAGATTGTATCTTATTCTGGAAAGATGTGATAGCCAAATTGGACCCCAAACCGGGGTTGCGTATTCTCACACCCAATACTTCCTATATCTTTCCCGATATTACTATAAAACGCATAGATGATGATTTTGAAGTAATTATAAACGACAACATTAGCCCCAATATTATAATCAGCCCTCATTATCGTCAATTAATGACACACAGTTCCCAGGACAAAGAAACCCTTAAGTTTGTAAGAGAACGGATAAATAGTGCCAAATTCCTCATCAAAAGCATCTATATGCGAACCCGAACTCTGGAACGAGTGACTAAGGCAATTATCAAGTATCAATCTGATTTTTTCTATAAGGGAACAGGCATAATTCAACCTCTCACCTATTCTGTTATTGCACGAGAGCTTTCAGTGAATGAATCCACTATCTCCAGAGTAGTAAAACACAAATATGTGGAAACTCCTTATGGAATATATGCTTTGAAAGATTTTTTTTCCAGCACCGCTGGAATTGATACTCGCAATGAAAATATATCTCGCCAGCAGATTAAATCTTTTATTTGTAGAATGGTAGAGAATGAAGATAAGAAACACCCTCTTAGTGACCAGGAATTGGTGAATCTTCTTAAAGAGGAAGGGTTAATTATTTCCCGTAGAATTGTAGCTAAATATAGATTTGAATTAGGTATTCTAAATAGTCGTTTGCGCAGGATGTAAAGGAGCAACATTTGTCTGAATATAAGGTTACTATAATCGGTGGAGGACCCGGAGGTTATGAAACAGCTATAAGGCTAAATCAATATGGGATTGAATGCCTCCTGATAGAAGAAGAAAGAATCGGTGGGGTCTGTTTAAATCGCGGTTGTATCCCCACAAAAGCATTAGTTAAAAGTGCAGAGCTATACTATGAAATGGGTTCTGCTTCAAATTATGGACTGCCTTCCTGTAAACCAGAACTGGATTATACACAAGTCTTCAACCGAAAAAATACCATCGTAGAACAGCTGGTAAACGGAATAGAGCTTATTTTCCACAAACGCAATATTCCTATCTTAAAAGATAGAGCAATAGCCATTAGTGTTGATAACGGTAAATATCTAATCCAGACAGCTAAAGGAAGACAAATTGAAACTCAATATGTGGTTATTGCCACGGGTTCACTTCCAAAATCCCTGCCTGGTATTGCTCTAGATGAAGTTAATATCCTATCTTCAACAGGTATTCTCAATCTATCAACCTTACCTGAAACCTTAGCCATCATTGGCGGTGGCGTTATTGGCTGTGAGTTTGCTTCTATAATGAATAGTTTTGGTGTGCAAACCTCTATCATAGAGTTTCTTCCTCATATTCTTCCCACCGAAGATGAAGAGATATCAAAAAGGCTTACGGTAGCATTAAAAAAATTAGGTATAAAGATTTATACTTCCACCGCTGTGGAAAATATTAAGGAAGTTGGACAAGAGCAACAACTTACACTTTCTAATGGTTCAACTCTTACCGTAGATAAAGTATTGTTAAGTGTAGGACGCATTCCTAACTGCAATCTTGATTGGAATCAGATTGAGCTAAAAACTGAACATAATGCTATTGTCATTGATGATTTTATGCGAACTAATCTAAATCATATCTATGCCATAGGAGATGTTACAGGCAAACTGGCTTTGGCTCATACTGCCAGTAAACAAGGAGAAATAGCAGCTGCTCATATTGCCAGTGAGATATTGAATATTCCCTATAATCATCCACCTTTAAATTATACTAATATACCACGGTGCACTTTTACCAATCCTGAAGTGGCTTCGGTCGGTTATACTGAAGAAGAAGCACGCAAAAGATTTGGAGAGCTAAAAATCGGTAAGTTCCCCTTTAGTGCGAATGGGAAAGCTATGGCTATGAGTAGCACTTATGGAATGGTAAAGACCATTGCTCGTGCGAGCAATTCCGAAATAATAGGAATGCATATCATAGGTGCTAATGCCACAGAGCTAATAGCGCAAGGGGTTGTTCTTATTTCTTTAGGAGCAAAATTAGATGTGATAGATTATATAACTTTTGCGCATCCAACCCTTTCAGAGACGATTAAAGAGTCCCTTGAGGACCTGAATAACCTTTCTATACATAAGATTTAGTAAGGAGGACTAACGCATGCAAATCACGATTACTGCCCGTCACTTTGAACTGACCAAGGCAATTAGAGATTATGTGGAATCATCCTGTCAGAAATTGAACCGGTATTTTGACCATATAATCACTATTCACGCAACTTTATCTTTAGAAGACAATCGCAACATCTGCGAATTGTCACTTCATGCCCCAAGATATGTTCTAAAAAGCCAGGCAGAAGAAATGGATATGTATCTTGCCATAGATTCTGCTGTTGACAAGCTGGAAGCTCAAATTAAAAAATTAAAAGACCGGATAACCGACCATCAGAAAAAGAAGCCTCTGAAAGAACAGTTTATATCCTATTCCCATGAATCTGATATCCTTGTAAATCCGGAAAATCATACGCGTAAGACCATTAAGACCAAACGAACCGTAGCAGAGACCTTATCTTTACAGGAAGCTCTGGATAAGCTGGACCGTCAAAAGGAAAACTTTTTGATATTCAGGAATGTAGAAACAGATAAGCTAAATGTCCTTGTTAAGAAGGATGAGCAGAATTATAAATTAATAGAACCTTAAGACCTTTCGCTGGAAAGCCGACAGGTTTAATTCCTTCCGGCTCTCTTGCATCCCGAGGATAGGAATGAAAGTTATTACCATCAGGGAATTATTTGAAAGTAAGAAAAAAGACCTTGCTCTTTCATTGGTAACTGAGCCTGAGACTTTAAATAAAAAACTCAGCTCACAGTATATTAATAGACCAGGATTGGCTCTAGCAGGATATCTGGATGTTTTCTCTTATGACTGTCTTCAGGTCTTTGGAGAAGTGGAAGTCCGATATCTACAAACTCTTCCCGAAGAGCTTATGTTGGAACGAATACGTCGCATCTTTCAGATGGATATACCTGGCATAATTGTTACTAAGGGTCTAACTTTACCCCCATCAATAGAATATCTGGCAAATGACCTCAATATACCAATTCTTTCCAGTCGACTTTCTACAGCTCAGCTTATTCAGCTTCTGAACAGGTATTTGCTGGATGTCTTTGCTCTGGAAAAGACTATTCATGCTACATTGGTTGAAGTGTTCAGTCTGGGTATATTGCTTACTGGTAAAAGTGGCATAGGCAAAAGTGAATGTGCTCTTGATTTAATTCATAGAGGTCATAGCCTGGTAGGAGATGACCTGATTACTATTCGTTTGATTGATGATAAGTTGATAGGTAAATCCAGTAGAGACCTGGGCTCTTTTATGGAAATAAGAGGTGTGGGATTTGTTAATGTGGAAAGAATGTTTGGCATAGAAAGAGTCAGAAAGCAAAAAGAGATTGATTTACAGATAGAATTAATGCCCTGGCAAGAGAATATTGATTACGAAAGAATTGGGTTAGCCAATAATTATGCTGAACATCTCGGCATTAAACTTCCTATTATCTACCTTCCTGTTTCACCAGGAAAAAATGTTTCCGTTATTGTAGAAGTAGCAGCGATGAATATGATTCTCAAAGTAGTTGGTTATGATGCCGCAGAGGATTTTAACCGTCTTCTTCATGAACAAATCCGTAAACAAACATTACAAAAACCTGTCGTCACTTAAACTGAATGAGTCGGAGAAGGGTTAAAGTTGTAAACAAACTTGGGTTACATGCCAGACCGGCAGCTCTATTAGTCAAAGCTGCAACCAAGTATAGAAGTGATTTCTTTATTGAGAAAGATGGGATGCGAGTGAATGGTAAAAGCATTATGGGAGTTATGATGTTAGCTGCAGAATGTGGTTCAGTTCTTGATTTGATTGCCGATGGAGTGGATGAAGAATACCTTTTAGATGAGATTTCTGAACTGATAGCCAGTGGCTTTGGAGAAGAGTAAAGTTATGCACCTAATAAAAGGATTAGTTATCTATCAAGGCTTGATGATTGGAAGAGCAAGAAAACTGGAACCTGTTTCCTGGGATTTACCCGCCACCCATATATCTCCATCTTCTATAACTGCAGAAATCAAATCTCTTGAAGATGCTATCCACTCTTTAGCAAAAACCATAGAACTGCAATTTAACGAACTTAAAGGATCTGAAGAAGAAAAAGCAATTCTGAGCTCACATCTTTTAATACTAAAGGACCCTGAGCTCATATCTCAAGTTAAAGATTCTATCTCCAAAAACTTAGTCCCTGCCGCTGTTGCCATTCAGCAAGTGTTTTCTCAAGTACAAGAACACTTTAAAAACTTGTCCAACGATTTCCTGGCTCAGCGAGAAGCAGATTATCGTGATGTGGAACAACGCCTTTTGCTGGAACTTACAGGAAAACAACAAGAAGTGTTACATAATTGGGCTGCTGACCAGATTGCTATTTTGAAAGAAGCAACTCCTTCCTGGGTTAGTGCCTTTGCCTATTATAAGGTTCCTGCCTATTGTTCTGAACAGGGTAGTTTAACTTCTCATGCTTCTATTCTGAGTCGTGCTTTAAAAATTATCTCTATAACTGACTTAGCTGAACTCTGGGAAAAGGTTTCAGAAAATGAGAAAATTATCCTGGATGCTCTAAATGGGAAAGTAATAATAGACCCCGATATTTCTACTTTGCAATATTATGAAAAGCTAAATGCTAATTATCATAAGCCAGAAGAACCTGTAATTATGGAAAAGGATTCCCCTATAAAAACCAAAGATGGACACAGAATAATATTGCGTTGTAATCTGGACCCCTTATCTGATTTGAATGAACCAACTAAATTAAATGCAGATGGTGTGGGACTTTATCGGACGGAATTTTTATATCTCGGAAAAGATGAATTACCATCCGAAGACTACCAGTTCTCTATTTATAAACAGGTAGCAGAACTTATTGCTCCTCATAGCGTTATAATTCGCACTTTTGACCTGGGTGGCGATAAACTTTCCCACCTTATACCCTCAGCTCCCGAAGATAATCCCTATTTAGGAAATCGTGGAATTCGTTTTTCTTTGAGTCATAAGGATGTTTTCAAAACTCAGATTAGAGCTGTACTTAGAGCTGCAATTTATGGTAAAGTAAAACTGATGTTCCCAATGGTAAAGGATTACCAAGACTATCTGCAGGCAAAAGAAATAGTGGAAGAATGTAAAACTGAACTGCAAAAAGAGAATATCCCCTTTGCTCAAAATCTTCCTCTAGGTGTAATGATAGAAATTCCCTCTGCTGCTCTTTGCGCAGAAGAATTAGCTGAAAACTGCGATTTTATGAGTATTGGCACTAATGATTTGGTGCAATATACTTTAGCTGCAGATAGAAATAATTCTGCTCTATCTGATTATTATATCACACACCATCCTGCTGTATTGAAACTTATGATGCTAACCCTTCAAGCAGGTATTAAATATGAAAAACCTGTATCCATCTGTGGGGAAATGGCATCTCAACCGCAATATGTGCCTCTATTAATTGGTATGGGATTTAAAGAACTCAGCGTGGGAACTTCTGCTTTTTTACGGTGTAAAAAAATTATTCGTCATTGTGATAAAGAGCTTTTCAATCTGATAGAAAACACAGACTTAGAACATTTAGATTCTATAGAAAATCTTATCTTTGAACAACTAAAATCTTACTACAAATTTTAAAGGGTGCTATTATGTTAACTTTTGAATATCGTAACCTTCTTCATTCTGAACTTATTCCTACGGCAATACCTGAATCATATATCCATAATTATGCTCACGCTTGTAAACAAACAAACGAAGAAATTAAATCTGATCGTCAAGCTGGTTTCTTGGGCTTTTATGACCTTCCCGACCAGGATGTTAGTCATATTCTTAATTTTATGGCGTCTCTGGACCCTAAATATAATACTATGGTAGTGCTGGGTATTGGTGGTTCTGCTCTGGGTAATAAAGCTCTATATTCTGCCCTTAAAACTGAACGAAATTTAGATAAAAAACTGTTTGTTTATGATAATGTTGACCCTGTTTTTCTCTTTGATATCTTAGACCAGATTAATCTGGATACTACTATCTTTAATGTTATTTCTAAAAGTGGAACCACTGCTGAAACTATGGCAGCTTATTTAATAATTGCAGATTTAATTAAAAAACGCTACCCTAATGATTATCAAGAACGATTTATAATAACCACAGACAAAGAAAAAGGCTTTTTACGTAAGCTATGCGAGAAAGAACATTATCCTTCTTTCGTTGTTCCAGACAATGTAGGAGGACGTTTTTCTGTACTTAGTGATGTAGGTCTTGTTTCTTCTGCTTTTACTAATATAAATATCCAGAAACTGTTGCAAGGTGCAGCTTCTATGCGAGAACGTTGTGCTGATTTATCTAATATCTATGATAATCCTGCTTATTTAAATGGACTTTTGCACTATCTATATTTCCGAGAAGGAAAAAATATAGCGGTGATGATGCCCTATTCTAATTCTCTTTATGACCTTGCAGATTGGTATCGTCAACTCTGGGCAGAAAGTTTGGGTAAACGCTATGACCTTAAAGGACGAGAAATTCTGGTTGGTCAAACTCCCGTTAAAGCTTTAGGTGCCACCGACCAGCATTCTCAAATTCAGCTTTACACTGAAGGACCCTATGATAAAGTTATAACCTTTCTATCAGTCTTAAATTTCCAGTATGATTATACTATCCCCAATCTACATCCTGAAAGTGAAGATGTTAGTTATCTTGGTGGACATAAACTATCAGAATTACTTAATGCAGAAAGACTTGCCACCGAAATTGCTCTCACTAAAGCAAAACGTCCAAATGCCAATATTATTTTCCCAAAAATTGATGAGTTTCATCTGGGAGAATTCATTATGATGTATGAAATTCAAACTGTATTCACGGGAAAACTATTAAATATAAATCCTCTGGACCAACCAGGAGTGGAAGCAGGGAAAAAAGCTACCTATGCCTTAATGGGAAAACCTGGTTATGAAAAGGAAAGAGAAGAAATAGAACAATATCTCCAAAAATTGGGAAAGAAATAAGCAGTAAATCATTCAGTTCTTGCTCTTTATCTCTATAAATGATTATAAGCTAATCCAAAAGCATATATTATTTTTTTTATTAATGAGAATAACTTATTAAATATCTAGAAATTCAATAAAACGGCAATGTTAATGGAATTGGATCTTTAACGAGACTCCATTTATCTTTATAAAAAGCTTCAATGGCAAGTTCAGAAAAGAATGCTTTGACCTTAATTGTTTGGGAGATTTGCTTGAAAGAGATGTGATTATGAATCGGCAGTTAGATTACAACATGAATCGACTCCACAGTTCCCTAAACAACATAATTCCAACGAAATTCCGAGAACACTATGAAAACGTTGTAGATAACAAACTTGTCACCTTACTAGTAGGGTAAAAAATAAGAGAGGGTCAGATTGATTTTTATAAATAAGTTTAATTTTTCACGCAGATTTCGCAGATAACGCAGATGGATGATTATTAATACTTTATAATTTTAACTCTCTTGAAATCGCAAAAGAAATGTCTAAGTCTACTAATTGGATTAATAATAATATTCTAAGATAAAGTCAGAATTTTAGATTATGCTTAATATTCTAAATAAAGAAATCTGCGAAATCAGCGTAATCTGCGTGTTACAATTGTAATTCTAAATGCCTTATCCGTGCTATCTGTGCAATCTGTGAGAGAACTTATCTGCGAAATCAGCGTAATCTGCGTGCGGTAATTCTTCTCATATTAACATCTTATCATTATAAATTTTTATCTGTGCTATTATTTATACTTCACGCAGATATCGCAGATAACGCAGATGGATGATTGATAATATATTATAATTATAACTCTCTTGAAATCGCAAAGAAATCTCTAAGCCTACTAATTAGTTTTAATAACAATATACTAAGATAAATTAAAAATTTTAGATTATGCTTAATATTCTAAATATAAATAAAGAAATCTGCGTAATCTGCGTGTTACAATTTTAATTCTAAATGCCTTATCTGTGATATCTGTGAAATCTGTGAGCCACAATTTTAATTCTTTATCTATTATCTGCGAAATCAGCGTAATCTGCGTGCGGTAATTCTTCTAATATTAACATCTTATTATTATAAATTTTTATCTGTGCTATCTGTGCAATCTGTGAGAGAACTTATCTGCGAAATCAGCGTAATCTGAATCTAGAACTTATTGAATAAGAAAAGTTAGCAATGGTCATAAACCTACACCTATCTATAAGCTTAAGATATAGTAAACTTATGAGAGAGGGGAGCTTTTTAACGGCTCTCCCTTTTCTCTATTGTCTTAATAAATTCGCATAAAAATGAATAAATTCGCACCCCTATTTTACCCTTGTCTCTCACCTATCACTTTCAATATCAATAACTTATACTTAATTTTATGTCTCTTTACTGACCCTTATCTCCCCCTTCTCTTTTTAGCCAGGAAAGAGTCAAGAGAGAGCTAAGATATATATTAACTAATTATATACTAGTTATTTAAACCATATCTATTTAAATATATACTTAATTAATTATATATTAGTTATTTAAATCAAAATTTGTATAGTTATATATAGTATATCTCTATTTATTCTAGAATAATATAATAATATAATATATAAATAAATTTGTTACTTCCTATCAGAATCTATAATTTTCTATCCGTGACTATAGGGAAGTTTCATAATATACCTAACTTATTTATATAAGAATATGTTAACCCTATTTTACCCTATTTTTCACCTGCGAAATAATCCATTTTTTTGCGAAATTATCCTTCAAATTGCGAAATTATCCTTTTCTAAGCTAATTCATCCCTGTTAAGTTATACTCTTTATTAACACTTGTCCCTGATATTATCCCTTTAAAAAATAATTTACTCTCTATATCTAAATATGGAGTACATTGGGCAGTTAAAACTGGTACACTCATAATTCTTTAACATTTTATAAAACGGTAGTTATTTACTGGTATAAAAACTAAATGAAATGCAAAAGTTATAAACTGATAATAACCTAGTTCCGAAATTACAAAGAAATACTTGACAATTAAATTATAATTTTATTTGCTAAAATTAGAGATATGAGTTTTAATATTCAAGGACATCTAATTTAACCTATGAGCTTTAAATGAAGGTTAAAAGGTGAAAGATTAAAAAAATGGTTTTTAGTTTCTTTATTTAAAAAGTGAAATGAGGTAAATGTATGCATCTTAGGATTAAAAGCTACATTCAACTCATTAGTTTTATAGCTAATTTAAAGAATGTTATTTATTATCAAAATGTCTTAATTATCCCCGCAGCTATAAATTGCGACTATTTATCTAACTATCAACTCTCACAATTAGGCAAGAGGTTTAAAGAGAAGTTTTATCTCTTTACCTCTCAGTTTTTTTCTAATTTTAACCCCCAACCAACTTTTTCAAAAAACTAATTTTAAAAGTGAGGTATTTAAAATGAAAAAGACACTTTTATTCATATTATTTTTACTCTGCACCACCTTTATCTTCGCTCAGATAGAGGTATGGCAATGGGCAAAGCAAGCTGGAGGAACTTACTGGGATTGCGGCCTTAGTATCGCCATTGATTCCTCGGGAAACAGTTATGTTACCGGTTGTTTTCAGGGGACTGCTACTTTCGGAACTACAACTCTCACCACTACTGGAAGTAGTGAAATTGCTGATATTTTTGTAGCCAAACTGGATAGTAGCGGCAATTGGCTCTGGGCAACGAAAGCTGGAGGTAATGACCGGGATGAGGGTTTTGCTATAACCACTGATTTCTCGGGAAACAGCTATGTTACTGGTTATTTTAACGGAACTGCTTCTTTCGGAGGTACCACTCTTACCAGTAGTGGACAAGCAGACATTTTTGTAGCCAAACTGGATAGTAGCGGCAATTGGCTCTGGGCAAAAAAAGCTGGAGGAACTGGCGAAGATTACGGCTATGGTATCGCCACTGATTCCTCGGGAAACAGCTATGTCACTGGTTATTTTATGGGTACTACTTCTTTTGGAACTACAACCCTTACCAGTAATGGATGGGATGAAATATTTGTAGCCAAACTGGATAGTATCGGTAATTGGCTCGGGGCACAGCAAGCTGGAGGAATTAACGACGATGAGAGCTATGGTATCGCCACTGATTCCTCAGGAAACAGCTACGTCACTGGTTCTTTTAAGGGGCCTGCTACTTTCGGAAATATAATCCTCACCAGTGATAATAGCGATATTTTTGTAGCCAAAGCCTATATACCTTACGATTCCAATGATATAGTTGTAGTAGAAGGGAATACGGGACTTGGAGCTATCTATCCTAATCCCTTCAATCCAGTTGCTAATATTCCTTATAATCTATCAGAATTATCTGATGCTGATTTCTATATTTATAATGTCAAGGGACAGCTTGTGCGTCATATCAATGTTGGACCTCAACATCCAGGGTATTACCAGATTAGCTGGAATGGAAAAGATGATAATGATAAATCTTGTAGTAGCGGTATCTACTACTTTATTATGAAAGCAGGAAAACAGACCTTCCAGCGTAAAGCAGTATTAATGAAATAAACTCCTTTTTTTAAGAAGAACCAACAAAAGAAGACCCAGCTTTCTATGGCGGGTCTTTTTTTTGGTATAGATGTTTGGGTGTGTGGTTATAATTGTGTGTAGATGTCCCCCATCTGCACAAGCTTCGCAGAGGTTTTTTAAACAAGAAAGCTTACCTAAGCTTAGTGATAAAGTAAAAGATAGTACCGCTTGATGCAAAGATACCGGTTTGCAGATGTCCCCCATCTGCACAAGCTTCGCAGAAGCTTTCTAAACAAGTAAGCTTACCTAAGCTTAGTGATAAAGTAAAAGATAGTACCGCTTGATGCAAAGGGGGACCTTTGCATACCCTTAAGTGATAAAGTAAAAGATAGTACCGCTTGATGCAAAGATACCGGTGCGCAGATGTCCTCATCTGCACAAGCTTCGCAGAAGCTTTCTAAACAAGTAAGCTTACCTAAGCTTAGTGATAAAGTAAAAGATAGTACCGCTTGATGCAAAGGGGGACCTTTGCATACCCTTAAGTGATAAAGTAAAAAATAGTACCGCTTGATGCAAAGATACCGGTGTGCAGATGTCCTCATCTGCACAAGCTTCGCAGAAGCTTTCTAAACAAGAAAGCTTACCTAAGCTTAGTGATAAAGTAAAAGATAGTACCGCTTGATGCAAAGGGGGACCTTTGCATACCCTTAAGTGATAAAGTAAAAGATAGTACCGCTTGATGCAAAGGAGGACCTTTGCATACCAAAACCTTTGCATACCCTTACGGTGTATAGATGTCCCTTTCTGCACAAGCCTCGCAGAGGCTTTCTAGAATATACTGTCACTATAATTCCCTATTTTTCACCTGCGAATTTATCCCAATTCTTGCGAATTTATCCCAATTCTTGCGAATTTATCTATTTCTACGCTAATTTATTCCTTCAAGGCTATAAACCTTAGAACAAGCATTCAACATCTTTCCATTTGTTAAGAAAAATTAATTTAAAAACAAATGTTTTTTCTTGCCAGATAATAAGATATAAAGAAAAGAGTCTTAAATAGGGGATATAAGTTATGAATAATAAGATATATATAGTAGAAGATGAAACAGACATTCTTGAATTGTTAAGATTGTTATTAGCCCAAGCTGGATATAATACAGAGGGATTTACTGGAGCAAAAGCGATGCTGAATCGTCTGGATGAACAAATCCCCGATTTAATCATACTGGATTTAATGCTTCCTGATTTGGATGGAATGGAAGCCTGCAGAATTATAAAGAATAAACAAGAATGGGAAAAAATCCCTATTATAATGTTAACCGCCAGAGTGGATATAGAAGATAGAGTAAAGGGTCTGGAATATGGTGCAGATGATTATATCACAAAACCCTTTGCCAGTTCGGAATTAGTGGCAAGAATAAAAGCAGTTCTACGCAGAAGCGGCTGGGAAACTTCTAAAAATGTCCTAACTATTACACCTGATTTTCATATAGATTTCAATAAATTTGAAGTATATATAAAAGAGAAAAGGTTAGATTTAACTCTTACGGAATTCAAGATATTACAACTTCTCACACAAAGACCGGGTTGGGTTTATAGTAGAAGTCAAATTCTGGACTATCTCTGGGGAAATGACAAGATTGTGATAGAAAGAACTGTGGATGTTCATATCCGTAATTTAAGAGAAAAATTAGGTGATTATGCCTGGATGATAAAAAATATTCGTGGAATGGGCTATAAATTTTCACCTTATGAGGAAGAAATAGATAAATGAGAAGATATCATTTCTGCACTTTATTGCTTATCTCTTATCTATTAATACTCTTGAGTGTAGCTATATGCCTGATTCTTCAAGCTCCCCTCTGGCTAACTATCTTAATTGCTACAGCCATCTCACTTTTTGCTATCTGGTTTCTTAATTCTTCTGTGCAAAAGATAAAACATAGCTGGATTAATACAGCCAGAAATATAGCTAAAGGAGAATACAAACAGCATCTGAAAGATGTAAAAATTGAGGAAGCAGATGAAGTAGCTAAGGAATTTAATCAGATGCTGGAAAGATTGGAGGAAGTGATTCATCATCTTACGATTCATAGACAGGAATTAAGATTGCTACTCAATTCCATAGAAGATGCTCTCTGGGCTCAGGATGATGAAGGCAAAATAATCTGGGCAAATGAACCATTCCAGAATCTCTTTCCTGCTTATGATTCATCTCAAAAACCTTATTATCAAGAAATAATCCGCCATCCAGAATTGTTAGCTTATCTTGATAGAACGGATGCATCACCAGAAAAGCAAATCTCGGAAATCACACTCCAGAATCACAGCTTCTTATTTTCCTGCAGTCTAAATCAGGAAGCTAAACGCAAAATCTTTATCCTGCATAATATAGACGCAATACGCCAGACCGAACAGATGAAAAAAGATTTTATTGTTAACCTTGCTCATGAACTTAGAACACCAATGACCGCCATCCAGGGCTTTACGGAAGCTATGTTGGCTTCTCCAGAACAGGATTACACACGCTATCTGAAAATAATCTTGAATCATAGTCAGCGTCTGAATCATCTTATCGGAGACCTGGAACAACTTATCCAGCTGGAAAGCACTGCTCAACTTGAATTGCAGAACATCAATCTTTCTCCCTTCTTTGACAATATCAGTTTGATTCTGGAACCTGAAATACAGGAGAAAGGATTGAATCTGGAAATAAATCTGGACCCTGCTATCCCGAGATTGGTTTGTGACCCCTTCCGTCTGGAACAGGTTTTTATCAACTTAGTGCAAAATTCGCTGCGCTACACAGATAAAGGATATATAAGCATTAAAAGTAGGAAAGAAGAGAATAAGGTCATCTTTGAAGTTTCCGATACAGGCACTGGAATAGCACCAGAACATCTTGATAGAATCTTTGAACGGTTCTATGTAGCAGACCCTTCTCGTTCCAGAAGTCGTAATGGGACAGGATTGGGCTTGGCAATAGTGAAGCATATTGTGCTTTTACATCATGGAGAAATCACCGTTTCCAGTACATTAGGAGAAGGCACGACCTTTAAAATAACACTTCCCCAGATAAACTTGGAATCCGATAATGAATTTTAACTCTGATAAAGAACACCCCATAGATTATGATGCAATTATAAAAGAGTATTCCTCCCTGGCATATAGCATTTGCCATCAGTATAAAAATGCTGGACTACCCTTAGAAGATTTACAGCAGGAAGCTTTACTGGGATTATTAGATGCCGCAAAAAGCTATAATCCAACTAAAGGAAGTAAATTCTCTACTTATGCTGTCTGGCACATCAAAAAGAGAATCGTAGCAGCATTAACAGACGAAAAAAAACAATCATTACAAGCAACTTCCATTGATGATATGGAATTAATAGATAAAAATGGAACTTCTGATTATAGAATTGATAGTTGGAAGAATAATTTGCCTTCTGATATGCCTACCCAGGAAAAACGGGTAATTTATCTTTCCTATATAGAACAGTTAACCTTAAAAGATATATCTATGGAAATGGGTGTTTCTATAGAAAGAGTAAAACAATTACGAAGCAAGGCATTAAGAAGGATAAGGTCAGCCCAAAATCTTCCTTCCTCAGAATAACTTCTTCTTATACATATTATTACACTCTTAGTTAACAAATCTTAACCCTCAGCTTATAAAATCCTAACAATTTAATCCTATAATAGGGTAGAATTCCTAAGGAGGAAACAAAAATATGAAAAAAGTTATCTTGATTGCCCTGATAGGATTAATCCTATACCTACCACTGAACAGCCAGGAATTAAAAATCACTGGCGAGATGTGGAACCGCTGGACTATGGAAGGTGGTAAAGCACCAGGCGATAGTAGTAATACTATACTCAAAAATTATTTCTCTCTTGAACGAGGATACCTTGGTCTGGAACCAAAATTCAGTGAAACGGTAAAAGGTCGCTTTACCATTGACATCTTTAGTTCTGATGCCAGTAATGATGGAGCAGGATTGAAATTAAAATATGCTTATCTGGATTTTTCCAATTTAATTCCCATTCCAGATTTAACCACTACTATAGGACTACAGAAGGTCTATTTTGGTACTATCTATGATTGGAATTATGACCTTATAGGCAAAGCTCCCTCAGATGAATACAAAATAGCTAATTCATCCGATTATGGCATCACTTTCAATGGTTATATTCCCTGGGGATGGGGTGAATATGCCCTGGGTATTTATAATGGAGAAGGATACAAGAACTATGGAGCTAATTTAAAGGATAATATTGAGCCAGCCTTCCTGGCAAATTTACGCTTAACTCCTGTAGGTGGAATCACAATTGGTGGTTCTATTATGGCAAATAGTAATGGTCGTAATAAACTCCTTGCCGATAACACTACTAATCCCAATTATAATCAACAATTATTGACAGATGGATTGTTACGTTTAGCTTATGGTCCTCTTGATCTCTGGATTGAATATCTTAATAAAAAAGTTAGTTATGCAGAAGAATTCTCTATTAAGGATTACACTGCTAGCTGCTTGAGTATCTTTCCTACTGTAAAATTAAAAAAACTTATAGGACAGGACCTTGATTTAGTCGGAAGATATGACAGATGGGATGAAACTGATAATCCTGCAAATCAAAACTTACTAAATTGTATCACTGCAGGTCTTAATTATAAGTTTATGCACGATGAAAGTGCTAATCCTGCAATGCAGCTTCAGCTTAATTATGTGTATAAATATTATGATGAAGAGGAATCTTCTGCTCAATATACAAACAAGTTAAAGGATACCTCTACTTTAATACTTCAATTAAAATGGCGCTTTAACAATACTATAACCCTTTAGGAGAAAAAATGAATAGAAAAATATTATTACTTACACTAATCTTATCACTTACTACTTTGATTGCTTTTGCTAAAACTACTATAACTTGTTCAGGTTCAACAACCGTTCTTCCTATTGCTCAGGCAACAGCAGAAGCTTTTATGGATGGACATCCTGATATCAATATCTCTATTCGTGGTGGTGGTTCTGGAGTTGGCATTGCAGCATTGATAAATGGAACTATAGATATTGCCTGCTCCAGTCGTCCAATGAAATCAAAAGAAATCACTCAAGCTAAGTCCAAAGGTATTGAACCTATTCCCTATGCTATAGCTCTGGATGGTATAGCCGTTGTTGTTCATCCTTCTAATTCTATCAGCAATCTAACTATTAAACAATTAAAAGATATCTATACAGGTAAAATAAAGAATTGGAATGAACTCGGAGGTCCCAATCTTCCTATCGTGGTTATCTCTCGTGATGTCTCTTCCGGGACTTTTGAGGTTTTCAATGAAAGAGTTATGGCAGGTGCAAAGGTTAGTTCTTCTGCACAACTTTTAGCTTCTAATAATGCTGTAACCACAACCGTTTCTACTACTCCAGGTGCTATCGGTTATGCCGGATTAGGATTTGTAAGCAGCAAAGTTAAATCCGTAGCAATAGAGAAAATAATTCCCAGTGAACAAACGGTAAAAGATGGAACCTATAAACTGGCGAGGAAACTCTATATGTATACCAATGGAAAAGCAAAGGGAGCAGTAAGTCAATATATTGCTTTTATTCAATCACCTCAGGGACAAAAGATAGTTGAAAAACAGGGTTTTATATCCTTGAATTAACTTTTAAAAATGATAATAAGAGCGATAAACCTCCATTCTGACGGGAGTTCAGACTCCCGTCTTTAAGGTTAAACATATGAAAGGAATAAAAGAAAAGACTTTTCAGGCAATAGCTTATATAGCTTCTCTGTTAACTGCGGTTTGTTTAATAGCGATAATTTATGGTATATTCCACGATGGATTACCTCTTTTTAAATTTATAAGCTGGAAAGACTTCCTGTTTACTAATAACTGGTATCCGGTGTACAGTCCTCCTGGCTTTGGGGCCTGGGCTCTGATTATGGGTTCTTTCTATGTTACTATAGGAGCTCTTATCATTGCATTGCCCTTAAGCCTTGGTTCTGCTATCTTTATCTCTGAAATAGCCAGTCCAGGGTTAAGAGAGATAGCTAAACCGGTCATAGAACTTTTAGCTGGCATACCTTCTGTAGTATATGGACTCTTTGGTATAGCTTTTTTAGCACCTCTAATCCGCCAGTGGTTTTCTCTGGATACAGGTCTTAATCTATTCACCTCTTCTTTGATACTCGGTATAATGGTTATACCTATTATCTGTAGTATAAGTGAAGATGCAATGTCCAGTGTTCCTCATAGCATAAGAGAAGCATCCCTGGCTCTGGGAGCAACGAAAAGTGAAACTATCTTCAAAGCAGTTATTCCTGCAGCCAAAAAGGGAATAATAGGAAGTATATTATTAGGATTTGGAAGAGCTATAGGAGAAACAATGGTAGTTTTAATGGTTGCTGGAGGAGCAGCTCAGATTCCTAAATCTATCTTTGAACCTGTGCGTCCAATGACATCTACTATAGCAGCAGAAATGGGAGAAACTATTATGGGAGATTTACATTATAATGCTCTATTTGCTCTGGCTATAGTGCTATTGATAATCACCTTTTTTTCCAATCTTATAACTGAGATTGTATTTAGACCTAAGAGGCAAAAATGAACCGTCGTAAAGGAAAAAACACTTTCTGGATAATGATGATGACATTAATGTTAATATTTACCGCTGGATTTCTCGTGGTATTTATTGTCCGTATAATATCACTTGGTGCTCCCGTCTTGAGCTGGAAATTTATAGTTGAACCACCAAGAGAGGCAATGACGGAAGGAGGTATTTTTCCCGCTCTAATGGGAACATTTTTACTTACTGCTTTAGCAATGATTTTTGCTTTACCATCTGGTATTTTCACTGCTATCTGGCTTACTCACTATGGAAAACCTCAGTGGTTGGTCAATATCTTACATATTATCATCAATACTATGGCAGGAATTCCTTCTATTATCTTTGGCTTGTTTGGGATGGCTATCTTTGTTAACTTGCTCGGATTTAAAGTTTCTCTATTATCTGGAAGTCTGACTCTGGCGATTCTTGCCTTGCCTGTTATTATTAATAATACAGAGCAAGCAATTCACAGTGTTCCGGCTGATTTTTCGGAAGCCTCTTTAGCCTTAGGAGCCACAACCAGACAAACTATCTCCAAAGTAGTATTTCCCGCTGCATTACCTAATATCTTAACTGGTGCAATTATCAGTGTGGGAAGAGTTGCTGGTGAAACTGCTCCTATTATGTTTACTGCCGCAACTTTCTATTCTCGTAGTTTACCACATAGTTTGCAAGATGAAGTTATGGCATTGCCCTATCATATCTATGCCTTAATGACGGAAGGAACTCATCCTGAATCGCAGGTTCCCATCGCTTATGGAACAGCTTTAGTATTACTTATATTAGTGATATTAATAGATGCTATTGCTATCATAATACGTTCTTATATGAGGAAGAAAAGACAATGGTAGAAAAACAAATCTGGACTTCAAATCTCAATCTCTGGTTCGGCAAGAATCAAATTTTACATAATATCAATCTGGAAGCCTATAAAAATCATATTACTGCTATCATAGGTCCTTCTGGATGTGGAAAATCAACTTTATTACGATGTTTTAACCGGATGAATGACCCCATTCCTTTTATGGAACTTACCGGAAAGGTCTATCTTGATGGTAAAGATATATATGCGCCTAAAACAGATGTCAATGCTGTTAGAGCTTCTGTGGGTATGGTGTTTCAAAAACCCAATCCCTTCCCTAAATCTATTTATAATAATGTAGCTTATGGACTTCAAATACAAGGTAAATACAGTAAAATCGAGATAAAAGATAGAGTGGAAGAAAGTCTTAAAGCTGCCTGGTTATGGGATGAAGTGAAAGACCGTTTACATCATTCCGCTATGAGTCTATCCGGTGGACAACAACAACGACTTTGCATCGCTAGAGCTTTAGCTAATAAACCTAAAGTTCTACTGCTGGATGAACCTACTTCCGCTCTGGACCCTCAATCTACTGCTAAGATAGAAGAGCTATGTCTGGCTCTTAAAAATAGCGTGACAATTCTAATTGTTACCCACAATGTAGCTCAAGCAGGAAGAATTGCTGATTATACTGCTTTCCTCTATTTAGGAGAATTAGTAGAATTTGAAAAAACGGAACAACTTTTTACTGTCCCAAAAGATAAAAGAACTGAAGCATATCTAACTGGTGTTTTCGGTTAAGGAGATAAAATGTTAGAAACAAGGATACAGGAACTAAAACAAATGCTGATGTCCGAAGCAGGATTAGTTGAAAAGATGGCATCTCTTTCCGTTGATGGCCTTTATAAAACTATCCCATCTTTGCTGGAAAATGTCCTGGCTCTGGAAGACCAGGTGAACCAGACAGAATTGGAGATTGATGATAAATGTATAACCACCATTGCTTTATATCAACCTGAAGCCAGAGATTTACGGCTTATCCTGATGATTTATCGTATCAATAATGACCTGGAAAGATTAGCTGACCAGGCAGTTAATATTTCTGAAAGCACCGCTCATCTGATGAATAATCCTGTTGTCTATGAACTTCCAGAACTGGAACAGATGAAAGATAATGCCTTGAATATGCTAAAAAATAGCCTGGACGCTCTGATTAAAGAAGATGTGGAGTTATCTCATCAGGTCTGTAACGAAGATAATATTGTAGATAATCTAAACCGCCAGATTTACCATCATCTGTTAGAGCTAATTCAGATAAATCCTATTCTGACCAAACAATATTTACATTTATTACGCATTGCCAAGAATCTGGAAAGGATAGCTGACCTATCCACCAATATCGCTGAAAATACCATCTATCTTGCTATAGGAAAAGTGATCAGGCATAAAAGTGAAGATTTACCTCCTATCTCAAGCTAAAAAGACATCATTTAACTTTTCTTGACAGGAAAAGGATTCAAATTATTATGTAGATAAATGGAATTCCGAAATAAGAAGGAGATGGAAAAATGAAGAAAGTATTTATACTTCTCGCTGTCTTGATGATAGTTCTACCTGTAGTGGCACAGGTAAATCAGATAAATCCAGCTCTTTTTGCCAATGATATGGAGAATAATTCATTGCTAAATCCAGCCAGACTTAATATGGGTCATTCTATGGGATTTATGGCAGGAACTTCCTCTGCTGGTTATGGTTATTATCTTTCACGCTATACTAATCACTTGAGCTATGCTTTTTCTCAGAAATTGAAAATGGAGCTAGACCTCAATGTGATAAATTATGGTTCAACTGCCTCTTCTTTTAAAATTAATGATGATAATAACACCAGAATAGTTCCAGATTTTAGATTGAGTTACAAACCCTCGGATAATATGCATTTCCAGATAGAATTCCACCAGGGAAATTATTTCCCCAACTACTATAATCACTGGTATGAAAGGTGGTAAACTGCCTTGACTGCCTTGATTATCCTACTTCTCTTTATTATTGGTGCTTGTTTAGGTAGCTTTTTCAATGTCCTGATTGATAGAATTCCCCGTCACGAATCCATAGTTAAGCCCGGTTCGCATTGTACAAATTGTGGAAAACCTATCCCATTTTCAAAAAATATTCCTATAATAAGCTATATAGTTCTGAAAGGAAGATGTAACCATTGTGGAACAAAGATTCACTGGCATCATTTAGTGGTTGAAATAATTACACCTGTATTATTTATTGCTCTTTATCTAGTCTATGGTTTGAGTTTAAACTTCCTCAATTTTGCCCTGATGACCTGTTTTCTTATTCCTATTTTCTTTATTGATGCTTTCTATAAAATCATTCCACTGGTATTATCTATTCCTATGGCAATTACAGGATTATTGCTGGGATTAATAAGATGTGGATTCAATTTTAAAGACTTTTCCCTAATATTTCTGCTCCCTGTTCTATTACTTTTTGCCTTTCTCTATTTACTTGCTCTGCTCTGGATAAAATTATTTCATCGTGAAGGATTAGGTGGTGGAGATGTTATTTTAATTCCAGCTGTAGGCGCATTCTTTGGTGTTATTCATATCCCCTGGGTTATTCTTTTAGCGTGTATTTTAGGATTACTGTATTTTCTAATCTTTGTTCGTAAACCCAATCAAGGCTTCGCCTTTGGCAATATCGTTGCCCTGGCTAGTGCTATCTGGATGCTGATAGGAGATAAATTTCTTCAGGCAATTGGTTGGTTTCTATAATAAACTCACTATTACATCAATAAACTATCCCAGATTACGGTCTCTTCTATAAAGGGTTTAGGACCTTTACTTATATATAATCTAACCCTTGCCCCCTTTTCTACTTTAGTCCCTTCTGGTGGTGAACTACGAACTACCGTATTAACTGGATAATTATCCGAATATAAGGAATCCACAATCACGCCTTGCAAACCAGATGATTTAAGTGCATAATATGCATCATTGAAACTCATTCCTATAAGATATGGAACACCTACCTTCATAGGACCTCTATTTACTTTCACATACACGGTACTCTCTGGTTTAATCTTTTTCCCAGGTTGAGGGTCCTGATCTAAAATAGTGTTGGGTTGTCCTGTCTCTGACCATACGGAATCCCTTACCACAATATGCAATCCCAGTTGAGTAAGTCTTAGCTTTGCCATAGGTAAACTAAGTCCGACCACATTGGGAACTTCAATATTTCTGGGAGTATGGGAAATAATAGGGAAAATGATTTGACTGGTCAGAAAAGCAGTTATAAAGATAATACCAAAACCAATTCCGATGGTCATCCAAATTTTCTTTGTCTTTTCACTTGCCATAGCTTCTTACCTTGATTTTCTCATCTTAGCCGCAAAAGCACCATCCATATCATGCTTGAAAGGTAAGGTCTTGAACATTCCCTCCACTACAAAATCAGATGGTAATATTTCTTTCGCATTAACTAATGTGAATTTAGGATTTCTTTTCAGAAATTTCTTAATCTGTTCTTCATTTTCTGCTGGATTAAGCGTGCAAGTTGAATATACTAATATTCCTCCAGGACGGACGAAGTTTGCAGCATAATCAAGAGCCTTTTCCTGCAATTTAACCAGTTCATCAATATTCTTATTAGCCTGCCATCTCAAGTCTGCTTTACGCCCAAAAACACCCCAGCCAGAGCAGGGGACATCGGCTAAAACTCTATCATATGCAGGTGCTACCGGTCCATAACGAAAAGCATCAGTGACCACTTGCTTAATATTTGTAAGCTGTAAACGATCTGCTGCTTGTTTGAGAAGTTTCATTTTATTGGGAATCTTATCTACAGCTACCACTTCACCTGTATTAGCCATTTTTTCTGCTATATAAGTGCATTTACCACCTGGAGCAGCAAAAAGGTCCAGAATATTTTCCTCCGGTAGAGGGTCTAATAAATCAACGATTAAAGTGGACGAAGTGTCCTGAATGGAAAAGTATCCTTCCGAAAAAGCTACATCTTCTAAAACATCATCCGCTGCATCAGTCAAAATAGTCACTTTACTTACTGGTGATGGAGTTACAGGAATATCACGTTTGGTAAAATACTGGATGAGTTTATCTCTGGTGGTGGCAGTAGTATTAACTCTAATATGCAATCTGGGATTTTCATTGTAAAAGAGAGCAAGATATTCGGTGTCTTCTTCACCCCAAAGCTCTATCCATTTAGCGATTAATTCTGGAGGATAAGAATGCTCATAAGCTATGCGTAAAACAGTGTCGTCTGGATATTTGACCTCTGGATTGCGTTGATAAGCTCTTAGGACAGCATTTACAAAATCTCCAACTTTCTCACCCAGATTTTTTTTCGCCAGTTCAACCGTTTCATTTATTGCCGCATGATCAGGTATAGAATCAAGATACATCAATTGATACAGACCAAGATATAACCAGGCTTTAATCTTGATATCTGTTTGGTCAAATTTTTCTTTATCAGTGTATTGTGAAAGGACGTAATCAAGTTTCATACGCATTTTTATCACACCTTTCACCATATTATAAAATAGGGCTACATTTTCTTTATTTCCTTTAAGCTTTTTAGCTCGTTGGTGCAAGAGAGTATCGGAAAATTCAGTGTCTTTAAATACCTTAAGGATGGTATAATAGGCTTCTTCTCTAAGCATTTATCTTCTTCTCTGATATATTCTTTTAATTATTTCTTTAATTAATTGCTCGGTCGGCATTTGTGATGATTCATCACCTAACAGACTTAATTCTTTACGCACTTCCTTTGGATTGAATCCAAGAGCTTGTAGTGCTATTTCTACTTCAGTTATTACATCTTCTTCTAAAACTTTACCTTCGGAAACTTCATATTCCAGAAGATGAAGCAGTTTTCCTCTCAGCTCAATAATCAAACGTTGTGCACTCTTAGAACCAATCCCGGGAATCCTTGTCAGCAAAGCCTCTTCCCCTTTTTCTATGGCTCTAACAAAGGTTGGAATAGGCAAAGTGGAGATGATGGAAAGTGCAATCTTTGGTCCTATACCGGCGATACGATTTAATTGCTGATAAAGTTCACATTCGGCTTGAGTGGCAAAACCATAAAGACGTATATCATCTTGGGAGACTTGAAGATGAGTGTAAATCATACAATCTTTACCCATCTCGGGAAGAACTTCATAGGTGCTGATGGGTATCATTAGTTCAAAAGCTATGCCAGAAGCTGTCTCAACTACTGCTTTCATTGGATTTTTATGTATCAAAATTCCACGAATATAGTTCAGCATCAGGCAAATCTTATCCTATGATAATGACATAAAGCCAGACCTAATGCATCATAAGCATCGTCTTGAGCTGGTTTATTGTGTAGATTAAGTATCTGATTAACCATATATCGCACCTGTTGCTTACTTGCATTTCCGTTTCCTACCACCGCTTTTTTAACTTCTCTCGGACTGTATTCAACTATGGGAATATCATTTTGAGCCAGAGCCAAAAGAATCACACCACGAGCCTGTCCCAGAGTGAAAACACTTCGTATCTGTTTATGATAAAATATACTTTCCACCACAGCTATATCTGGTTTATATTCCTTTAAGATACTGTTGATGGCATTATAAAGGAGTTCTAATCTTTGTGGCAAGTCCTTACCTTTTAATAAATTAATAACATCGCAGCCTGCTGAGATAATTCTTCTTTCTTTTAATTCTAAAAGTCCATATCCACAAAAACGACTACCGGGATCTATACCAATAATTATCACGCTTCTTGACTAAGAGCTTCCATTACTTCATCAGATACTTCAAAATTGGCATAGACCTTCTGAACATCTTCCAGATCTTCCAGCATTTCTATTAGTTTAAATATCTTTGGTGCAACTTCATCGGCATTAATAGTTGTTTTGGGAACACGGGTTAGTTCTGCATTCTCAATAGGATAACCTAATTTTTCCATATTGGAAAGAACAGTATGGAAATCTTGAGGAGCAGTGTAAACATCAAAATAATCACCATTTAATTCTATATCTTCAGCTCCTGCTTCCAGTGCTTGGAGCATAAAATCATCTTCATCCAGTCCAGCGGCTGGAACATTAAAAAACCCTTTCTGCTCAAAGTTCCAGGCTACAGAACCACTTTCTGCCATAGTCCCACCATATTTAGTCAAGGTATGACGCAGATCTGCAATAGTGCGATTTTTATTATCCGTCATAACCTCAATAACTAAACCAATGCCATTGGGTCCATAACCTTCATATACTACTTCTTCATAAGCAGCACCTTCAATTTCACCTGTTCCTCTTTTAATCGCTCTTTCAATGTTGTCTCGTGGCATATTAGCTGCTTTAGCATTCATAATTGCGGTACGAAGGCGGGGATTAGCTTCAGGATCGCCTCCTCCACTTTTAGCAGCAAGAATGATTTCTTTTACAAGACGAGTGAAGAGCTGGCCTCTTTTCGCATCAGCAGCACCTTTTTTATGCTTGATGGAGCTCCATTTATTGTGTCCAGACATATAAACCTCTTTCTATTTTAATCATCTTTATTGTCAATTAATACATAACCTTATTGTCTCTCAGGCTATAAATTGTCAAGTAAGAAAAAAGGGAAAAGCTTTTTCTGGCTTTCCCCCTTAATTTATGTCCAATNNGCTATATCGTCAGGAACTTTCTCGTAATGTGAGAATTTTTGAGCGAAACGCCCTCTTCCTTGAGTTAGTGATTTTAAAGCAGGGTAGTAAGAATACATCTCGGCTACAGGCATTTGAACAATCAGATGTTGTTTTTTGCCGTGTTGTTCCATTCCCATAATCCGACCTCTACGAGTGCTGATATCTCCCATCACATCACCCATATATTCACTTGGAACAATGATGGTTAGTTCGTGAATAGGTTCCAGTAAGATAGGTTTGCACTTTTTGAAAGCTTCTTTAAAACACATAGAAGAAGCAATCTTGAATGCCATCTCGGAACTATCTACTTCATGATAACTGCCATAATATACTTCCACCGAGACATCAACCACAGGATAACCCGCAATTATGCCCTTTTCCATCGTTTCAACAACACCTTTTTCTATTGCTGGAATGAAATTGGAAGGGATCACACCACCCACGATAGAATTGATGAATTTGAAACCTTCACCTCGTTCAAGAGGTTTAATACGGAAATAGACCTCAGCATATTGTCCTCTTCCGCCGGTCTGTTTTTTGTGACGGTATTGAGCTTCTCCGCTGGTAGTAATTGTTTCTTTATAAGGAATACGAGGGTCTTGCAGGATAGCATCAACCTTATAGCGGTTCTTTAGTTTACGAAGAACAAGCTGTAATTGCTGTTCGCCCAGACCGGAAATAATATTCTCATGAGTTTCGTGATTAATCTCAAAACGGATAGTAGGGTCTTCAGCAATCACTTTTTGTAAGGCATTACTTATTTTTTCTTCATCGCTTTGATTGAGTGCTTTAATTGCCTGCCAGTAAGTGGGAGTAGGTAAATCTGGCATCTTCAAAGATAGGTCAGAACCGAGAGCAGTAATAGTGTTTAAAGCTCGGGTATTTTTCAGCTTAACTAGGGCACCAATTTCTCCAGCTTTAAGTTCTTGAGCATCATCACGACTCTTGCCTAACATATAGTAGATATTACCAGCTCGTTCTTTTACTCCTTTTTCTGGAATATAGAATTCCATACCAGTCTTTAAGGAGCCTGAAAAAAGACGAAGATAGGCATAATCACCCATAGTGGGATCTGCATATAGCTTGAATACATAGCCCAAAAGCTCTCCATCGGGAGAAGTAATAAACTCAGCAGGCTCTCCTTTTCTTAACACTGGTATGGGATTAATATCTTCTGGAGAAGGTAGATACCTTTCCACTGCATCTAAAAATGCCATAACTCCAACACCAGTTAAAGCAGAACAGGCAAAAGCTACACATATCTCACCATTTGCCAGAGCTTTCCGCATACCACTAATCAGCTGCTCTTCGCTGAGTGCACCTTTATCTAAAAAATCATTTAATAACTCTTCATCCGTTTCTGCTATAGCTTCCATTAATTTTTGATGGGCTTCAGCTATAGTAGATTGCATATCTAAAGGAATTTCTGCTTCACCATCAGGAAGAAGTGCTTTCTGACGAATTACATCCACTACTCCTTCAAAAGTGCTTTCTTTACCAATTGGAATATGCACGGGAATAGGATTGAATCCTGCATTCTCATAGATAGTATCCAGTGTCTTCTGAAAATCTGCATGTTCATTATCCATTCTATTGACCAGAACTATCTTTGCCGCTTTTTCATTTTCCAGCTGTTCTATGGCTAATTCTAAGCCAACTTCATATCCTGCAGTGCCATTTACTACCAACACCACATTTTCTACGGCAGGAATAGAAACAATGGTTTCACCTATAAAATCAGGAGAGCCCGGAACATCTATTACATTGATTTTGCAATCATTATGATGAGCATATCCTACTGCTAATCCTAAGGACATCTTTTTAATTATCTCTTCCGGGTCAAAGTCCATAACGGTATTGCCTTCATCAATCTTACCCAGACGGTTTGTAGTATGCGTCAGGAAAAAGATTTGTTCCGCAAGACTGGTTTTCCCTGCACCACTTGCACCCATAAAAAGAAGATTACGCATTTTCTTCAGTTCATATTCTTTCATTTGTTCCTCATCTATTTCTACATTACTTTGATTTCCAAAGAGTTAGAAAGATTTATAAAATAAAATCTTATTTTAAAAACTCTGTTTTTTATTCAGATATATTGTCAAACCCTTTTTTAATTATTTGGAACAAAAAGGATTAACAAAATAGAATTTTCCCTTATTCCGAATATTGTTATAATTTTGAATATTTATATCTTAATTCTTAGGAAAGAACTGATATCCCGGTTATAATAAAGTTATGACCGATTTCGGACATAAACTGGACATAAGCTGGACATAAGCTGGACATAAGTTCAGCATCAGTAGAACAGATTTTATTTATTTCTTGAAATGACATAGAATACAGGATTATTATAAATGGTTAAGAATTATTAAAGGATACTTCTACATTTCTCATAGGGTTCTTCCTTATTAACTATAGATTTCTCTTGTCAAAATAATTAAAGGCAAGAATTTGTTATTTAATAAAGTGTAAAATGGAGAAGCGGTGAATTCCAGAATTAAGGTATTGATAATTTTGATGATACTTATTTTTTGTGGAAGTATGCTCTGGGGTGAAACTTATGGAGAAAGAACGGCAGCTAACCTTAAAGCAAAAGGTTGGAATCCTTCCTTAATTGTGATACTCATATCAACTTTACCTGTAGTAGAACTTAGAGGTTCCATTCCCGTGGCAATTGCAGTCTTAGGGATGCCCTGGCAAAAAGCTGTGGCACTTTCCATTCTTGGCAATATGCTGCCTATTCCTTTTTTATTGCTTTTTTTAGAGTGGTTTTTTAAATTGATTTCAAGATATAAATGGGGTAAAAAATTTACCGATTGGATGTATAATCGCACCCGGAACAAAGGTAAGGTAGTAGAGCGATATGAGGAAATTGGTTTAGCAATATTTGTAGGTATTCCATTACCAGGAACAGGAGGATGGACTGGTTCATTGGCAGCTAAAATTTTTGGCTTGTCTTTTGCTAAATCACTACTCTGGATTTTTATTGGAGTGCTGATCGCTGCTGTTATAGTCACTTTATTAACTCTTTTGGGAGTAGCTATTTTTTAAATATGGCAAACTTAACTAAAGATTCTTACACTATATTTTGGCTGGCTGGAGAAAACTCTGGTGACCTTCATTCCAGCATTGTGATGAAAAGTCTCAATTCTGGCATTCCAGGTGTCCGGCACCTAGGAATAGGTGGACCTCGTATGCAAGCAGAAGGTTTATTACCACTTTCCCCTTTTGCTCCCTTTAATGTTATGGGATTTGTAGAAGTTGCTGGACATCTGGGTTTTTTCTGGAAGGTAGAGCGACAGTTAAAAAAGTTTTTCCAGGAAGAAAAGCCAGACCTTGCTATTCTGGTTGATTATCCGGGTTTCAATCTCAGGATAGCAAAAATGGCTGATGACCTGCATATCCCTGTTCTATTTTATATCTGTCCTCAGTTCTGGGCTTGGAAACATAACCGGGTATATAAATTAAAAGAGAATGTTCGTCAAGTTGCATGTATTCTACCTTTTGAAAAAGAGTTACTGGAAATGCATAATGTTTCGGCAACTTATGTGGGACATCCCATAGCTGAAGAAATAAAGTTTGAGCTGGATAGAGAGGGTTTTGCTCGCTTCTATGGAATAAATCCAGAAAAACAATGGATTGGTTTTCTTCCTGGTAGTAGAGATAATGAAGTTAAAAGGTTGCTTCCCACTTTTCTGGAAGTTGCAAAGATGCTGGATAAAAATCGCTTTGAAATTATGGTCTCAAAAGCTTCAACGGTTTCCCATTCATTTTTTATGCATATATGTGAAAGTTCAGGATTGCCCCGACTTCATATTATAGATGGTTATCGTTATGAAATGATGAAGTTTGCAGATTATCTGGTTAGCACTTCTGGAACAGCAACACTGGAAGCAGCTTTCATTGGCACCCCTTTAACTATCTGCTATAAGGCAGCACCGCTTTCCTATCTTATAGGTCGTAAATTAGTGCGTATTAAAAGAATAGGCTTGCCAAACATTGTCCTGGATAAGGATCTTCTACCTGAATTAATCCAGAAAGATTGTACTCCTGAAAATATTATTAAAACAGTGTTAGAGACCCTCAATAATCCCGATAAAATAGCCTTTATAAAGAAAGAACTTTCCCGACTAAAAACACTTTTGGGAGAGCGTAAGACCAGTATAGAGATGCTAAATCTGGTTAGAAAAATGTTAGAAACGTATGCCTGAATTCATTATGAAGGTAGAAGCTGTCCTGGGTGCTGGATTATTAAAACTTTTACGGGCAACCTTAAGGATTACAGTGCATAATCAACCTTCTGATGATTTCAGGTGTGTTTATGCCTTTCTGCATCGCAATCTTCTACTTCTAACCTTACACAGAATCAATTCTCAGATAGCGGTAATGGTCTCATCATCAAAGGATGGAGAACTAATTGCTGGACCGCTTAAATACTTAGGCTATATTCCGATTAGAGGTTCTTCCACACGCCAGGGCTCTCAAGCATTAAAAGAAATGGTTCGTCTATCCAGAAACCATAGCTTAGCAATTACACCTGATGGGCCTAAAGGACCGCTTGGAACCATTCATCCTGGTCTATTTCAACTTGCTTTTTTAGCGAAAATACCCATTATCCCTGTATCTGCTAATGTTAGTAAGGAATGGTTAATTAATTCCTGGGACTGTTTTCGCATCCCCAAACCCTTTTCTAAGCTAATAGTCAAATATGGAGAACCTATCTGGGTAAATCATAAAGAAGATTTTTCTCTGGCGGAAACAACACTTCGTCAAGCCTGGAAACAATTGGATTTATCGCTTTCTTTCCCCAAATAAAAAAGCCGGAACTAATTTTGCTCCGGCTTCGTATTTTTAGAATTGAGGTTTATTTCATTATTATGTTAAGCATATGCTTCACATGTTTAACTATTTCTTCACGGGAACCACGATCTCTTTTAATGTTACCATAATCCTGGGAGTCTGCTTGAGATGAAGCTACCATAACATTATCCACATACTTATAGTTCATCTCACTTATCTCTAAGGTATAAACGGTACCCAGTCCAAGATAATGAACAACATCAGCAGGGAATTGATAAGAGCGGTCAGAAGGTTCCAGCTCCTCATCATAAATTTCATCGTTCTCTGGATCTAAAGGATCTAACGCCTGGACGGAGGCAACTTGATGCTCATTATTATTTTCCAGAGTCCAACTTACATAAGCGGTTTCTTCAGGATTATAGGTTTCCGGGAAAGTGGCATCTGCATTATAAACAATCTTTTGATTGGTGTTTACTACCGTTTCTCCATCAATTTTTAACTTAAAGTTATATTTTTCTCCCGGGGTTAAGTTCTTCTCACCAATCCAGATACCAAACCATTCGTCCAGATCAACTTCATCACCACCGATTTCCAGTTCAACTGAAGTAGGTTCCTCATAATCTTCTTCAGAGCCAATCCACATCACTGTTACAGAATGAGAGTGTGGACTTTCTGGTGGATTAGCTATAACAAAAACTGACCATAAAGCATTATCTGGAGAAGTAGTATTTTCATCTTCTTCGCAGGCAGTTAAGAACAAACCTGCTGCCATCATTGTAATGATGAGTAGAATAAGGTATTTACGCATCATAATCTCCTTTTTTAAAATTTTTAATTAATTTAACCAGCATTGTCAAATTTAGCTTTGAGTTGTTTAAATCTGGTAGATTGAGCGGCAGTCATACCAGAAGCGGTCTGGAATCTCTTAGTCATCTCATCAACTTTAACTTTTTGCTCATTAAGTCTTCTTATAGCATTGGGATCGCTCGGTTTCAGATTTTTCTTCATAGAGATATAACGGTCAATTGCAGCGCTATAGGCATCAAGTTCTTTATCCCAATCTTCCGAAGGCTGAACTTGTGTAGCAGTTGGAGAAGTTGTGGGAGTAGTTTGTCCAGCTTGAGGTTTCTGAGCTGGTTGAGTTGTGGAAGGTTTTGTTGGTTTTGTCTCTTCAGGAGTTGCTTCAGCCACAGGGCCGGGTATAATACTTTCAATAACGGTTGTAAGTTCAAAAGATGTTGCTTCTTTCATTATCTTCTTAAGTTCATCTTTTGAAGCAACGGTCTGGCTGAAGGTAACTGCGAGTGTATCACCAATTAACCCATTCTTTAGAAATTCAATAATCTGCACTTCTGCACCACTTTCTGGTTTGAATTGAAGCATAGTACCAGTAATAGTATTACCATCTTTATCCAGAAGATTCAAAGTCCATTGCCCTAATTTTAGACCCTCGCTCTCCAAATCCCTATTTTGTAAAAGTTGAAGGTTAATAGCCAAGTTAATCTCAGTATCCGATGAAGTAAGCGTATAAGTGCCATCGGCAACTTTAATTAAATCCTTAGCATCACCAATAACATTGACATTGCTAACAGTCAAAGCTTTCTCTTTGGGAACACTACTGCAAGCAGTCATAACGATTAAGACTGCTACTGCAATCATAATTAATACTGATCTAATCTTCATCTTTTTCTCCTTATGTCTTTAGTTTTGAACATCATTGTTTGCTTGGCTTCTTTTAGAAACTTTGGTTTCAAACCATACCTCCTTTTACTATAATAATAACTTATTAAAGAATTCCAAGCAAATACATATTTATACCTATCTACTATATCTTCAATTCTGTCAATCTATTTTTTTATTTTACAGGTATTCCATCTGTTTTTTAGCAAATAGAAAGAATGAGTGTTTAAATATCTCACGCAGATAACGCAGATAAATCTGTGTTAATAAATTCATAATTTTGAGAGGGCGATCGTTGTTTACTAAGTAAGAAGCTATTTTATCCTTGTCTTTTATAGACCCTCACTGAAAACTTCAAATATCATCACCAAAATTTTAAATCGGAGAAATCGAGGTATAATTGGGCTATTAAAGCCCTGCTGTTTTTTATCACCGTTTCTTCAAATATCATCACCGTTTCTTCAAATCTGATCACAGAGAACTTAAAGATTTTATCGTACTTTCTTCAAATCACCATCACCATTTCTTCAAACTTTTATCACAGAGACTTCAAATGGGTTTTTACTTGTCCATAATATAAACGTGGGAATCACCGGGCGGCGTTCCTACGTATCGGAGATCTTTTTTATGACTTTAATTTCTTATATTGGTCTATGGCAGCAAAGTACATCGCACCAATATCATCTTTAGCCAATGAATCAAGACTATCGTAAATGCTTTCAAAAACAGAATCCTCGTAGTAGCCTTCGTCTAACTCATATTGGTATCTATGTGACAGGATCTTCAGATTGATGTATTTGGCAAGATTCTCGAAGGCAATATAGGGAATGCGAAGATCATTATCTGATACCTGGACTTTGTTTATCGTGTGAGGACAAAGAATGTGAGTTCCAATCTCGTGCGGGATAAAATAGTCAAAGTACTCTTTGGGGCAGTATTCCGAAATCGCTGGGAAGATATTTACACCATAGTGCAATGAATTAGCTCTGGGCCCTAACTGCAGGGAGGGAACTATAATCAGTGTGTATTGATCTGCCAATAAAGTATATCCTGTGACAGCTTCCCATTTTCCGATAATGTCGTTATCAGCGAAAAGCACGTTAATATAATCACATGTCTTTTCAATCAACGCTCTGTCATTATCCCATATTAATTGCATATAACAGGAGTAATTTGCTTTATAGATGATGCTTAGTAGCTCTATTTTGTTCAGTACTTCTTCATCTTCCAGAGCTCTGATATTGGAAAGAAAGTGGGAATTGAATTCTTGTAAACGACAAATGAAATTGCCATACCTTTCTAGCAGAGGGAACAGGTTTTTTGCCTTATGACATTGCGACAAACAAGAAAAGTATTCCGTTATACCCTCACTAATCTCACGAAACACATATGCTGGGAGGAAATAAAACAGCTCGGTTAAGGAAGAACACGATCCGTCACCGAAACTCAAATCTGCTGAGCAAGCTTGTATAAAGCTTCGATCTTCTTCAGATAACAATCCTTGTATGTGCTCTGTGTCTTCGATCAACCAATTAACACCACAATATGCTTGAATGTACGTTAGATAGTTCACTACAGGGCTTGCAATTGGGACGATATTCTTGATCATATTATAGCTTCCTTTATTCATGATTCAGTCAAGTCGCCAACTTAGATTCTTTACCGTTTTTGTCAATAACGAATACAGGTTGATAGCATCATATTGAGCGGAAAGGACTTGACTACCTTTGCGAGGGGTGCATAGTAGCGCCCATAAATCAACAGTCGGGTAACCGAGAAGGAGATCAAGATGACCAAGCAAAACAAGAACCGCAAAGGCCAAGCAACGCTGGAGGAGATGGTGAAATCAGGCAGCCAACTTATTCTGATGCATGACAATGGGACGGAGCAGCCAGTCGAGGAGATCACCAAGCAATCAGGCATATTGAAACTGGGAACAACCATGAAGGTGATCGAGATGGACAAGAGTGACTTAAATAGTGATGGTAACGAGCCCGATCCCTACGTTGGTGATTGACCCTGTCCCATTTTTTTACACCACTTGTAAAGTGACACTTTTGCTATCGACATTGTTTTCATAGTCTTCTCGGAATTTAGTTGGAGTCATGTAGTTTAGGGAACTGTGGGGTCGATTCGTGTTATAATCTAACCGCCAATTCATAATCACAAGAAGGATTGGGGTTAACTAGACATCCTAAACTATTTCCAACAAATTGGACCGATAATATATGCACATTATCGTCTTCATTGGCAATTCGCCATCTTAATACGGAGTTTTTCAATACTTTTATAGGACTACCCCAAATCCCCCCAGAAGATTCAAGAAAATTAGGTTGATCCGGCAAAAATGTGTTATCATTTGAATTCTCAGTTTTATCATTATAGTTTAATCGATCATATTTTTGTAGAACATCATTAAACTGTTTCCCATACATATTTATTGAGTCAGAAAGATCATAAATGAAATCTCCGAACTTTGATACTAGCTGTCTGTCTTGAGGACTAACTCCCGATTGATAGATTCTGAATAAATCAAATTTCATTATCGGTGGGCTACTATATGTTCCCGAATCTGTGTAAGTAGTATCGATGGGAGCCAGTGTGAGAAAGACTCCACTATCCGATTTCTTTACCTGGGGTTTGCTTCCTCTGCGGATTAGCTGCATGGTAATATCCCCCTCCAAAATTCGATCATCAGTCATAATCTCCAATGTGTCAATTTCGGACTTAAGAATCACCCAAGTAAGCCGTGGGACAAATGAACTTAGCTGTTTCCCCTCAACGTAACCAGACTCAAGATAATATGTACGATCAGGTTTATAACCCCGTGATTCCTTGTCCACCCAGATCTTTACACGCACTGTTAAGATTTCTCCGGTAGCATAGTGCGCCTTGTCCGGGATAAACTCCCCTTCCCATTTAATTGGCATCACTCGATCATCAGGTTGCCATCCTGCGTAAATATATCCTGATTCTGGCCCCGGTATCTCGTTATCAGCACGTTCGGAAGCAAAGAGGAAAGAAAATACACTACACAGCACCAGCAAAAGCAGGATTATCCTTACCATACGTAACATTTGTAAGTTTGGAAGACTGCCACCGAAAAAAGGTGGCTGCATGAATTGACTTTGCCACCTATTCATTCTATACCTCCTGGTATAAGTTTAAGATTGGCTCATGTTCCTGGCAAAACAGCTTAGCTATCATTTCAACTTTAAAGTAAATACGATGATGTACCATCACATTCTTGTTTATCTATCTGCTTTTCACGTACCTAAATCCATGAAGTCAATTTCGGAAACAACTCTATTCCAATCCACACCCATAAGACCAATCCCAGCATAAATCATTCCAATGTCAAGACATATTTTTCGGGCTTCCATTTGATGATTACCATATCCAAACGCTTGTGCAGTTCCTTGATGCGTTCCAGGCGGTTATACATACTGGAAGTGCCACGCTTCTGAGAGGAACCGAAGCTGTCACCTTTGCTGCCAAATGATCTGGTAGTCAGAAATATGACTGTTTTCTATTTTCACTCGCTGAGGTCAAGATTACGAGAACGGAATCCATAACCCATAACATCATAGACATCGGTTACAATCATAAAGGCATCCGGATCATTATCTTTGACAATATCGGTTAATTGTCCTATTTGACGACGACTTAATACGCAGAATAAGACCTCAATATCCTTATTCTCATATCCACTTCTGGCTTTGAAGAAGGTCACACCTCTATCCAGTTGTTTAAAAATTTCATCTTTAATAGTTTCCACTTCAGGAGAGATTACATACACACCCTTCACATAGGGCAATCCTTCCGAGGTTAAGTCCGTTATTTTGGTGGTAATAAAGAGGTTAATAAATCCCCAGATAAGAATTTTAGGGTCTTTTAACATAATGGAAACAAAAAGTATAATACCACTTTCTACCAGATAATAACCTGTTCCTATAGAAAGTCCAGCCTTCTGCTTTATCAGAGCTACAGGAATGTCTGTTCCACCAGTAGAGCCCCGGAAACGGAAGATTAAACCCAATCCGAGACCTAAAATAACAGAACCCGTAATCGCTGAAAGTAGCAAATCGTTTGGTGAAAGATAAGCATAAATCGTTCTCCCGTGATATATAAAAGTATGGTTAGATAACTCCATTAAGCCTAATCTTGCCAGATTCTTGATACTAACGAAATCGGTAAATATTGAAGATATCACCATTCCATAGATTGACTTTGTCCCAAAAGCTTTTCCAATAAAGATAAAACTTATTATAAATAAAGGAACATTCAGCAAAATCATAGACAATCCATAGGGTATTTTGAAATAATAATTCATTACCTGTGCCACACCTGCAACGCCACCAGGAGACATATTGTAAGGCATCAGGAACCAGGCATATCCGATAGCGACTAAAAGAGCTCCAAAAGTTATACCTACCAGATTCTTTGTTTCTCGCAAGATATACTGTTTTTTGCTAAGTTTCTTCATTTTATTACCTCTTAAATTCTTGACTAAAAAAACCGCTTTTTATTGTATGAAATAAACTAATGCTTTATGATTATATAATATCTTATAAAGCCGAATAAGCTATAAAAGAAAAAAGGACACTGACAATGATCATAGATTTGAGATTAGATGGCAATAAATACCGGCAGATAGAACTTGAATCTGCAAAATCTATTCGTGATATCTTAAAAGACACTGATATTCCGGCAGATAAAATTCTATCGTTCAAAATTGATCATACTCAATATGTTAATGAAGAATTTATTCCACAACACAGTATGATGATTGATTGTATCACTTTTAATCATCCTGAGGGAAGTCGTATCTATCAGGATTCAGCTATATTTATACTGGCTAAAGCAGTAAATTCACTACTTGGAATTCAACATTCATTGGTAGTGGAACATTCCATTGGTGATGGAGTATTTTGCGAAGTTTTTGGTGCTCAACGCTGGACAGAACAGGATTGTAATAGAGTGAAGGAGGAGATGATAAAGATAGTAGAATCGGATCTCCCTATTGAAAAAATTACAGTTCCTATTTCTGAAGCATTAGAAATATTCAGCACTATGGGACGAAAAGATGTGATAAAGAACCTGAAATATAACTACCAGGATGAGGTCTCTATCTATCGTTGTGGAAAGTATTATGATATATTTTTAAGACCTCTAGCTGATCGCACAGGTATGGTTAAAGAATTTGATATCGTTTATCAAGAGCCTGGTTTTATTCTTCGTTTTCCTACCGGTAAAGAATGCAAATTAGCCCAGCCTTTTATCCTGCCTACGAAACTATTTAAGCTTCACCAAGAACATGATAAGTGGCTGGATATCCTTGGTGTGCATAACATAATAGATATAAATAAGCTCACCGATAACTACGACATCTCTGAATTCATTCTGGTGGAAGAAGCTTTGCATGAGAAGAAAATAGCAGAAATTGCTTCTTCTATCGTAAATGACTCCAAAATCAAACTTATTCTTATTGCAGGTCCTTCTTCTTCGGGGAAAACAACTTTTGCTAAAAGACTCTCTATTCAGCTTCTTGCCTGTAAAGCGAAACCAGTAGTGGTAAGTCTGGATGATTATTTCATAGATAGAGATAAAACTGTTCGTAAAGAAAACGGTGAATATGATTTTGAAAACATCTATGCTCTGGATCTGGAATTTCTCAATCTACAGTTAACTCAGATGCTCGCCGGTCAGGAAGTGGAATTGCCTCATTATGATTTCTCTCGGGGAATCCGAAGAAGAAGCAATGTCTTCGTTAAACTGCGGGAAAATGATGTTATAGTCATTGAAGGAATACATGGATTAAATGAGCTTTTAACCTCTTCCATTAAAGCAGAGAATAAGGTTAAAATCTATGTGAGCGCCTTGAATCAGCTCAATATAGATAATCACAATCGGATAGCCACCACTGATTGTCGCTTAATCCGTCGTATCATAAGAGATTATCAATATAGAGGCTATACTGCTATAGAAACTATTCAACGCTGGCCTAGTGTCCGTGAAGGTGAAGATAAAAATATCTTCCCTTATCAGGAAAATGCTGATTTTATGTTCAATAGCAGCCTGACCTATGAGCTGGGAGTTTTACGTAAGTATGCCTGGAAGCTTTTGCTTTCTGTACCCAGAACTTCTGCTGGTTACACAGAAGCACAGAGATTGCTGGCTCTTCTTTCTAATATTAAAGATATTCCCGATAGCCTGGTCCCCTACAATTCTATTATTCGGGAATTCACTAATGGTTCAATATTCCGTTATTAATTATGAATAGAATTCATATATTATCCGAAGATGTGAGCAATAAGATTGCTGCAGGAGAAGTGATAGAAAGACCGGTTTCTGTGGTAAAAGAACTGGTAGAAAATGCTATAGATGCTGGTGCTACAATGATTACGGTCAATATAAAAAATGGTGGAAAAGACCTGATTCAGGTTAGTGATAATGGCTCTGGTATGAGTGCTGATGATGCACTTCTTGCTTTTGAAAGGCATTCCACCAGTAAAATAAAGACTGTTAACGATATTACTCACATTGAGACTTTAGGTTTTCGGGGAGAAGCACTTCCCAGTATCGCCAGTGTTAGTAATCTTACCCTTATTACCAGAGATGCAGATTCAGAAGTGGCAACTCAGATAGAATATCAATTTGGAAGACTGGTTAATGTTAATCAGATTTCCTCCAATCAAGGAACCACTGTCTCCGTGAAAGCGATATTTAAAGAGCTCCCTGCAAGAAGAAAGTTCCTCCGTAGTTCTCAAACGGAATTGCATCATATTCTGCGTTATCTTCATTATCAGGCAATTCTGAATCCGGCTTTAGGAATAAAGCTTTATGTGGATGGCAATCAAAGACTTTCCTTCGTCCCTGCTCAGAATAGAGAACAAAGAATGAGTGAGGTCTTTGGCTCAGGTTTCTTTAATGATGATATAATCCCAATAAATGTTGAAAACGAAGGATATAGACTGGAAGGATATATTTTTGGGCTGGAAGATAGAAGCGATAAACTTATAGATATGCAATACACCTTCATCAATGGACGCTTTATTTCAGATAAAACAGTCAAACATGCCATTAAATCAGCTTATGAACCCTTCATTTTGAAGACCAGAGCCTGGCAAAAAGGTAATACGCCTCCCTATATTCTATTTTTAACCGTACCCCCTGACCAGATTGATGTTAATGTCCATCCTGCCAAGATGGAAGTTCGTTTCCGGGAACAACAAAAAGTGCATTCTTTAATTTTTACCGCTCTCACCGAAGCTTTGAACAATTATGAATATGAAAAATTTGCCTCTGCCCGAGCAAAATTTCAGGATTTATCTTCCAACCAGCCGGTTACCAGCACCGAAAGAGCTCTCTTCACCAGTAATACTCACATTCCTAAGTTTTCGGAATATAAAAAAGAATATGGCAAGCTCTTTCAACCTGAGATATTCCCACAAAAAGAAGAAAAACCTGCTGAAACAAAAGAAGTCCCTCTGGTCAATCTGGATAAAAAACAGGAAGAAGAACAGCTGGAAATTTTGCCTGATTTGCCTAATGATTCCCTTCACTATCGTTTGCTACTAAGTAATGAAGAAGATTATATCAATCCCTGGCAATTACATAATACTTACATATTTATCCAGGTGGAAGATGGATTTGTAATCATAGACCAGCATGCAGCTAATGAGAGAATTATCTATGAAAAGCTATTACAAAGGACTCAGGGAGCCCCAGCAGTTCGTCAAAAACTCCTTATTCCTCTGGTTATAGATATACCTCCCATTATTGCTACAGAAATTCGTGAATTGATAGAACAAAATCTGGAATTACTGGAAAAAACTGGCTTTATCCTCAAGAAATTCAGTGGAGATTCGCTGGTAATAGAAGAAATCCCCGCAGAACTGGATGATTGGCAAGGGGGAAAAGTATTCATTGAAATCCTGAAACAGCTACAGGATGAACTGGAAACTAACTCTGATTTCCGTGATTCTCTGGCTAAATCTATTGCCTGCAAGGCAGCCATAAAAGCAGGGAGAAAACTTACTCGCAAAGAGATGCTGAATCTTATTAACCAACTTTTTGCCTGTAATATGCCATATTTCTGTCCTCATGGCAGACCCTTAATCTTGAAGGTTACTCTTAACGATTTAGAAAAGAAATTTAAACGCCAGTTATGATTCCTCTTATTACTCTGGAGGGACCAACTGCTTCTGGCAAGACAGAACTCGCTATCCTTTTAGCTAAAGAACTCAGCTCGGAAATTATCTCCGCTGATTCCCGTCAGGTCTATCGCTATTTAGATATCGGAACCGCCAAACCTACACTACAACAATTACAACAGGTCAAACATCATATCATCAATATAATTGATCCCTCGGAAAGCTATAATGCAGGTAGATTCTGTGCTGATGCTGAACCCATTATTGAAGAACTGTATTCTCGTGGTGTCATACCCATTGTTTGTGGTGGAACTGGTCTGTATGTTTCTTCTCTTTTAAAAGGATTATTCCCTGAAATAACGATGAATAAAGATATCCGAACTACTTTGATGCAGCGGATGAATAAAGAAGGTTTATCCACACTTTATGAAGAGCTTAAAATAATAGACCCTGATTTTGCCTTTAGAGTTAGTGCCAAAGATAAACAACGCATCCTCCGTGGTTTAGAAGTTTATTATGCCACCGGTATTCCTATCACCGAACATTGGAAACATCAGGGCAGCCATAATCGCTATCATACTTTTCGTATCCTGCTACAACCTCCTCGTGAAATCCTCTACTCCAGAATCAATAATCGGATTCAGCAAATGCTGGATAAAGGCCTGTTGCAAGAAATAGAGCATCTCTTTGAGCTCGGATATACTCCATTTTCGCCTGGCTTGAACACTTTAGGTTATAAAGAATTTCTACCCTATTTTCTGGAAAGTGCACCTCTGGAACAATGTATTGCTCTGGCTGCACAGCATACTCGTAATTATGCCAAAAGACAATATACCTGGTATCGTAAGTACAAGTTTGATTTGACATCTACCTCAAATGATTATATAATATCAAAGATAATGAATAAAATAAATATTAAATTTGAGTATAAAGAATGAGGATAAAATGCATCTGATAGCCAGAGTGTTTGATGTGGAGATTACGGAAGAAGAACTTCTCCAGGAAAGTGTTACTATTTATGGGCAGGATTCCTTAAATGGATTAAAAAAAGCGTTAGACTTACTCATCAATCGTCACCTGCTTTATCATCAAGCCCAATTAAATGGTTTTAAGATATCGGAGGAAGAATTTGATAATGCCCTCTTAGAAGCACTGGACTTTGATGATTCTGTGGCTAATAATGAACACACACCTTCCGAAATTGAAGAACAGATTAAGCAGTGTATACTGATTCGTAAGTATATTCAGGGGCTTTATACCTCCGAAGGAAATATCCCAGAAAGTCAACTTCAGAATTTTTATGAGGAACAACAGGAAAACTTTTCATCTCAGGAAATGGTGCGAGCTTCTCATATCCTTATTCGCAAAGATGAAGAAAATGCAGAAGAGAAAGCCAAGAAATTACGCGAGAAAATCCATTCTCCCGCAGACTTTGAAAATATCTGTGCCCAGTATTCACAATGCCCATCAGGTGTTCATTGTGGAGATTTAGGCTGGTTTCCTCGTGGAAAGATGATAAAAGAAATAGAAGATGTGGCTTTTTCTTTACAACCCGGAGAAATCAGTGATGTCTTTCCTACTAAATATGGTTATCACATTTTGATGGTTACAGACCACCGTGAACCTCATCCTATTCCCTTTGAAGATATCCGGGAAAGCCTGCAAACCTCTCTCAATGAATTTAAAAAGGAATTCGTGCTACTCAATCATATTCAAAAACTTCGCAATATCTATAAAGACCAGATTGAAATCCTGGATAAAAATTATCTCTAAGTTTTACACTCCGTTTGCTACCAGTTCCAGAATATCTTTCTTTAATTGAAGCACTTCCATTTCATTCATTTTAGTGGAACGGTCTAGCTTAAAAGAACATACAAAATTCCCGGGTGGCTTCCGCATAACCATAATTGTATCCGATAGATTAATCGCTTCTTCAATATCATGTGTAACCAGGATTATGCTTAATTTCAATTCTCTTGCTATATATCCCAGCCATTTCTGCAACTGGATACGTGTTATAGCATCCAGACTGGCAAAGGGTTCATCCAGCAAAAGAAGTTTTGCCTCCATCATACAGGTTCGTAGAAATGCAGCTCTCTGACGCAATCCCCCTGATAACTGATAAGGCATATGCTTGATATGCCCTTCCAATCCAAAGACCGGTAATAGCTGTTGAACTCTAACTTTAGCAGCTTTAATATCGCCATTCCGCACTCTAACTGGAATAAGAACATTTTCCAGAACATTCAACCAGGGAAAAAGCAGGTCATCCTGAGGCATATACCCTAAGAGACCGGTCTTTCCTGTAATCCGTTCACCTTGATAATAAATCTCGCCTCTATCGGGTTTAGTGATACCTGCTAAAAGTTCCAGAAAAGTAGTTTTCCCGCAACCACTACTTCCTACAACGCTAACAAAATCCTCTTCTTCCATCGTAAAGTTTACATCTTCCAGGATGAGTTGCGGTTTTCCTGATAGTAAGAACGATTTATAGAGATGTTCAGCTCTTAGTATGGGTTGCATTGGGTAAAAATTCGTTGGTGAAAAGTTCCTGTGCTTTTAGATTTCTTTGAATGATATGCTTTTTGTACATCCAATCAGCAAAATTTTGCCAGACAGAGATATCCTGTATTCCCCATTGCGGTGCATTAGAAATAAATTCAGCTTTCAAATATTCCAAACTGGCTTTCACCTGATTCTTATCCAGTTCAGGAACCGCTTTCCATAAAATTTCCGCTGCTGATTCAGGATGTTGCACACAGTATTCATATCCCCTACCAGTCGCTTCAAGAAAAGCTTTCACCAGTTCTGGTTCTGAATTAAGCAATTGGTCATTAGCAATTAAGACTGGTGTATAATAATCAAAAACCGGATCTAAATCCCGTATAGGTATATAATTCAATTCTATTCCTCTAAGCTTTGCCTGAACACCATCCCAGCCATAATATATCCATGCAAAATCAACATCCTTACCTATAGTAGAAAAGAAATCGGTTATACCGTAAACTATTTGTACCTTTTTAAAATCTGCTCCCCTGGATTCCATCACCTGTTTTAAAATTTCCAGTTCTGAAGGCCAACCCGAACAGCCATATCTCTTTCCTTCAAAATCTTTAGGACTGGCGATATTGGCACTCTTTAAAGAAGCAAAACCAGAAGTATTATGCTGGATAATCGCTGCTATAGATTTAACTGGAATATTCTCCGAACGAGCAATGGTGACACTTTCTTGATAGCTTACTCCAAATTCAGCCTGATCGGAAGCAATGATTTTTTCCACCGTATTTTCACCCGGTTGTAATATCTCTACTTCCAGACCTTTGTCTTTATAATAGCCAAGCTCCTTTGCAACATAGATTCCAGTATGATTGGTATTGGGCGTCCAATCCAGAACTACCCGCACTTTTTGTAGATTATCCTCTGTTTTAGCCTTCTTTTTACAGGCAGTTAAGCCCGGCAATAATATCGCTATGATTACCGTCAGAACAATCAGCTGCTTTTTCATTTTTTCTCCTATTTATTTATTTATATTTTGTTATTATTTATTTCTTTCTTTGGGGTCTTACTTTTTTATATCATTAAACTGCTTATTTTTATATACTATATTTTGAGCTACTAGTTTATGTCAAATCCTTTCAATTTTCTTAATTCTTATTTTTTAGCTTCTTACCAGTTCTATCTTGACTCTCCCTTGACTCTTTCTTATCTTTTGAGATAAGTGAGAGCAAGGAAACAGACAGGTAATGATGTTATCTATCCCTTAAAAAGCATCAGAAATTTCCCGGATAGAGTGAAAAATGGTACATCGCTATTAAGCTTCTTTCTTTTCCAGTCGATATTATAATCCTTCCTGAGAATTCATTTTTTACCCCATAAAAAAGTTTTCTTATTGACAATATGTGAGTATTAAAGGAAATGTGCTTATATAAACAGTAAAGGATAGTCAATGAATAAATCAGAACGGACGGCAATAGAGCCTAGAAGAGAAGAAAATTATTCAGAATGGTATCTGCAGGTGATTAAAGCTGCAGATTTAGCAGAAAATAGTGAAGTTCGTGGTTGTATGGTTATCAAACCCTGGGGCTATGCTATCTGGGAAAATATCAGAACTAATCTTGACCGTATGTTCAAAGAAACGGGTCATCAAAATGCCTATTTTCCAATTTTTATTCCTTTGCACTACTTTGAAAAAGAAGCAGAACATATAGAAGGTTTTGCCAAAGAATGTGCGGTGGTAACACATAGTAGATTGGAAACGGATGAACAGGGTAAATTAAGACCGGCAGGTGAATTAACTGAACCTTATATTGTGCGTCCTACCAGTGAAACAATCATTGGAGCTTCCTTTGCTCGTTGGGTCAATTCCTATAGAGACCTTCCACTTCTCATCAATCAATGGGCTAATATAGTTAGATGGGAAATGCGTACCCGCTTGTTTCTTCGCACCACAGAATTTCTCTGGCAAGAAGGGCATACAGTTCACGAAACGGAAGAAGATGCTAGAGAAGAAACCTTGAAGATGCTGGATATCTATGCTAAATTTGCAGAAGAATACCTGGCTATTCCTGTGCTTAAAGGTGCCAAGACGGAAAGTGAGAAATTTCCCGGAGCAGTTGATACTTATTGTATTGAAGCTATGATGCAGGATAAAAAAGCTTTGCAATGTGGCACTTCCCACTTTTTAGGACAGAACTTTGCCCGAGCTTCCAATATTCGTTTTCAGAACAGAGAAGGTGAATTCCAATATGCCTGGACTACCTCCTGGGGTGTTTCCACTCGTCTTATTGGTGCTTTAATTATGACTCATAGCGATGATAATGGACTGGTGCTGCCACCCAAAATTGCTCCTGCTCATATCGCTATTATACCTATCTATCGTAATGAGCAAGAAAAAGATAGCGTTATGCAACTCGCTAATGTGCTCAATAAGGAATTAAGACACACTGATTGGGAAGGTATACCTATTCAAACAGAACTGGATGACCGTGAACTTACTTCCAGTGAACGCAACTGGTACTGGATTAAAAAAGGAATGCCTTTGAGAATAGAAATTGGTCCCCGAGACATTTCTACTAATAGTGTAATGATATCAAGAAGAGATGAAAATCCGAAAGACAAACATCGTGTTATGATAGATGAAGTGGTAAAATATTGCAAGACCACTCTTGCGGAAATGCAAAAAAATATCTTTCAGAGAGCTAAAGAGTTCCGTGAACAAAACACAGTCAAGATAGATGATAAAGAAGAATTCTACCGTTATTTTACTCCCCAAAATGAGGAAGAACCAGAAATTCATGGAGGTTTTGCTCATTCTCACTGGTGTGGTAATCCTCTCTGTGAAGAAAAAATAAAAGAAGATTTGAAGGTAACCATCCGTTGCATTCCTTTAGAGGCAGAAAAAGAAGAAGGGAAATGCATCTATTGCGGTCAACCTTCATCTCAGAGAGTAATTTTTGCCAAGGCATATTAAGATGAGAAAAAGTGCTGTAATAACCATCGGCAATGAGATATTATTGGGAAAGACGGTGAATACTAATCTGGCTTTCCTGGCTCAGGAACTGGCTAATTTAGGGCTTCCCGTAGATTATTCGGTAACCGTTAAAGATGAAGCTGAAGCCATTCACCAAGCTTTGAAACAATGCTGGGAAAAATATGATGTTGTCATCACTACTGGAGGTTTAGGACCTACCACTGACGATATAACTAAACAAGAAATAGCTTCCTTTTTCAGTAAAAAATTGACCTTTAATGCAGAAGTTTGGGAACAGGTGCAGCAAATTTTTGCCACCCGGAATATGCCAACTCCTGAAATAAATCGCAGTCAAGCAATGGTTCCGGAAGATTTCATAGCTTTGAAAAATGAACGAGGTACTGCTCCTGGTTTATTTTATGAAGAAGGTGAAAAGAGCTTCTTTGCCTTTGCTGGTGTTCCGATGGAGATGAGACACATCTTCTTGACCCAGGCAAAACCAATTTTAGAAAAGAAATACGGAACTCAGGACAAGGTTATTCAAAAGACTATCCATACTTTTGGCATTGCAGAATCAGCTTTAGCGGAACTGTTATCCGATTTCCAGACACCTGATAAGGTCAATTTTGCCTGGCTTCCTCAACCAGGAAGAGTAGATCTCCGTTTTTATGGAACTGACGCTCAAGCTATAGAACAAGCTTTTAATGAGTGCTATCCAAAAGTAAAACAATACACCTGGGGATTTGATGATGATACTCCCGTAAGCATTTTACATCATATCTTAAGAGAGAATAAGTTATACCTTTCTGTGGCAGAATCCTGCACCGGTGGTCTTGTTCAAAAAATGGTTACTGACCTGGCTGGCTCTTCCGATGTATTCTTAGGTGGAGTAGTTAGTTATGCCAATGATGTTAAAATCAAAGTATTAAAAGTAAGACCTGAAACACTCAGTAAATATGGTGCTGTCAGTGAAGAATGTGCTGGTGAAATGGTTCAAGGAGTGAAAGAATTGACTGGTTCAGATCTGGCTATATCTACCACTGGAATTGCTGGACCTGATGGAGGTACTCTTGAAAAGCCAGTAGGAATGGTCTGTTTCGGTTTTTCTGTTCTTAATAAAATCTGGAGTGAAACTCGTATTTTCAATGGAGATAGAGAACTTATTCGTCTACAAGCAGCTGAGTTTGCTCTTTTGAATTTAATCAGATATTTACAAGGGCATAAATTTTGAAGGTTTTAATTGTAGGCAGTGGTGGGCGTGAACATTCCTTAGCAGAAGCTTTTGCCAGGGATATAAAAAAGTCGGACATCTATGTTGCTCCTGGAAATGGAGGCATTGCCTTAGACTATAAATGCTTACCTCTACGCAGTAAAGAAGAAATCGTTAAGTGGTGCAGAGAAAATCATCCTGAACTGGTAATGGTAGGACCGGAACAATATCTGGCAGAAGGTTTATCTAATAGCCTGAATGCTGAAGGTATCCCCTGTGTTGGTCCTTCTCAAGAAGCTGCCAGAATTGAAAGCAGCAAAATATTTGCTAAAACCTTAATGACTAAGTACCACATTCCCACTGCTTCCTATGTTGCATTTGAAGATAAAGACCAGGCTTTAGCTTATGTTCGTTATATGGGCACATATCCTCTGGTAATCAAGGCAAATGGACTTGCCGCTGGCAAAGGTGTTATCATTGCTGATAGCCAGAAAGAGGCAGAAAATGCTATTCAGAATCTGGGAAATAAGATAGTAGTTGAAGAGTATTTGAAGGGCTGGGAAGTATCTCTATTCGTAATAACCGATGGCAAAGATTATAAGACCACTATCTTCTCTCAAGACCACAAACAACTGGGCGAAAATGATACAGGTCCAAATACAGGTGGTATGGGAGCTTTTGCTCCGGTAAAAGAAGCGGAGCACTATCGTGAACAAATAGAAAAGCAAATCATTGCACCTACCCTGGAAGCATTGAACGCTGAAGGATGCCCTTATAGAGGTTTTCTTTATTGTGGCTTGATGATAACAGCTGATGGACCTAAAGTTTTAGAGTTCAATTGTCGTCTGGGAGATCCTGAAACTCAGGCGATTCTTCCTTTACTACAAACTTCTTTTACCGATATCTGCTATGCTATCCTGAATAATAAGGTTTCAGATTTAGAACTACAATGGAGCCCACAAAGTAGTGTTTGTGTAGTACTCGCTTCGCAAGGCTATCCTGGCACTTTCCCTACCGGATTTCCTATTATTATCAAATCTTCTATTAATAGTAAGATATTTTATGCAGGAGTGGAAAATAGAGATGGACAACTGATTACTTCTGGAGGAAGAGTTCTATCCCTGGTAGCTCTTGGCAAAAATCTATCGGAAGCGCGTAGAAAAGTTTATAAAGATGTAAATAAAGTTGATTTTAACGGAAAATACTTCCGCAGAGATATTTCTTTACGGAAAAATAAGCTTTAAGATTAAGAGATATTTATGAAGAAAATAGTTTTATCTTTGCTTTTACTTGTCCCCGCAATATTTATAACTGCACAATCCAGGATTATCAGTCAAAGTCCAAATGAAATAATCTTTGAATTTACTCTTCCTGAATACCAGATAGACTACTTGAATATAAATGGAATCACCTGGCAACAAATAGTTTCAGATGAAGGAACAGTTTTAGAAAAAGAAGGTTATCCGCAAGTCTTATTCTTCCACGAAAATATCGCTATACCTATTGATGGAGATATCTCGGTTAAAGTATCTAATATTACGAGCACCACTTTAAAAAATATAAACCTGAAACCCATAGAAAAGTTGGTAGTTCAAGATAATAAAGTTGATTACCAATTTTATCAGGATACCAAAGCCTATAGAAGTAAACAACTTTATCCTTTAGAAATTGTTCAAGCAGGAAAAAGTGCTTTTATAGGAGATCGCCGATTTGTCCCACTGCAAATTTTCCCTTACCAATATAAAGCAGCAACAAAAGAATTGATTGTTAATAACAAGTTTAAAGTAGAAGTCCGGATTCTGGGAAGCAAATCTGCTTCACCTGGTTGGCAATTAAGTGAAAATCCAATTGACCGGGTTGGAGATTTCTTTTTTCTAAATAATGCCACTTCCAAAAGCTGGAGATTAGCTAAAGCCAAAGATACCAGTTATCAATCTCCGAAGAACGGTACAAGTACCGTCAATGAAATCCAGATTATTGTCAATCAGGAAGGAATTTACAAGGTCTCCTATGAGCAGTTGAAAGACTTTGTCCAGATTATGACTGATTCTTTACAGGTGGAAATGGCATGGGATATTGATACAGTTGACCCCCGTCGCTTAGAATTAACGGATGAAAAAGGTCCTGTCCCTATTCATTTTAATGGGGAATCGGACGGACATTTTAATAGAGGAGATTACTTTGAATTTTTCGGTGATCGCCATTATGGTGATACCTGTTATAATGATGATTACACAGATGAAAATGTTTATACTCTATATCTAAAATCTGGATTAGGTGCCAGAATGGCAGTAGAAAATGGAGGTTTAGTAAATTCCAATCCCGCTCAATATATAGTTCCTGATGCCTATGAACAAACCGTCCATTTTGAACAACAATTATTAATGGATAAATTGGGACATAGCTGGTCAGAAAGTAATCCCTCTTTTTATAAAGAGGATAACTGGTTCTGGCGAAGGATTAAAGCCCCTGACTTAGATATCATCCCCTTCCAGTTGCAGTATCCAAAAGATAGTGTTATGAGACGTGCTCGAGCAAAAGTTTCTTTGTATGGACTAACTTATGCCACTTCTCTGGCACCTGGACAATATGACCATAATGCCACTGTAAGAATAAATCAGGCTATGATAAATACTCATAACTGGGTAGGACAAACTGAACAAATCTTTGAAAATGAAACACCCTTTGCCAATTCTTATCTTTATCACGGAACAAACAATATGTACATAAGTCTCTCGGGCAATACGGCATCTGGAACCCTTGAACAAGTTTTACTGGACTATTTAGAACTCACTTACTGGCGTGAATATAAGACCAGTGAGGATAAAATAAAATTCACTAAACCATCCGACCGTCCCGCTGGATTATATCAATTTGAAATCAGTGGTTTTAACAATAACGATGTCTCCGTTTATAAAATAGGTTCAAGTATTTTTAATAACTTGCAAATAGAACCTTTTGCGGTTAATGGAGGAGCTCCCTGGACTGTATCTCTACAGGATAGTGTGTATTCTACCGATGTTGTTTATTACGCGGTCACGGAAAGTAAAAAACTAACTCCTTTAGAGTTTAGATTAAATCTTCCTTCTGATTTAAAAAACCCTGCTAACGCTGCAAATGTAATAATGGTAGGCAATAAAGAATTACTTGCATCAGAAGGAGCAGACCTACTGGTCAGTACCTGGGAAACGGATGGCTATGTTGTTGCTAAAGTTGATTATCAGGATATATTTGATGAATTTAATTATGGAATAAGGTCTGCAGAAAGCCTAAAAGAATTTTTCCATTATGCTTATAATAATTGGTCTTCTCCGCAACTTAATTATGTAGTTTTATTAGGTGAAGGTATAAATGATGAGCGTGATAATAGTCCGCATCGTCAATATGCTTTAGTGCCGGTTAAAAAAGTATGGACGGTAAATCATGGTGCTACTGCCAGTGACACCTGGTATGGAACAATAGTAGGAGATGACCCTATTCCAGACATTATAATAAGTCGAATTAATGCTTGGAACCCAGAGCAAGTTCTTGCCTATGCACAAAAAGCTTATGATTATAGAAACGCTCTCCATACTAATAGATTGTGGAATAATCATATCACTTTAAGTGCTGGAGGCACCGTTGGTTCCGCTCAAAATACTTTTGCTCTTCAATCGGAACGCATAAGAAGAAAGAGTATCCCGCAGGATTATAGAGTGACCAGAGTTTATGGCTCTTCTCAAGGTGTAAATTCTGGTTATTATGGGAGTTCACCTCAATTAAAGGAAGCCATTAATACTGGAACTCAATATCTACAATTTATGGGACATGGTGGTTCGGGGATCTGGGCAGATTATAATCTGCTAAACTTGAGTGATATAGCCACTTTAAATAATCAAACTTATCCTATCGTTGTGAGTTTAGCTTGCTATTGCTCTGCTTTTGATACCAATGGATTAGGCAGCATTAGTGAAGCCTTTATAATGCAACCCAATAAGGGAGCTATTGCCACCTTTGGGTTCACTGGTTTAAGCTATGAATACTCTGATGAAGAATGGTCCTTAGCTTTCACTGAAGCAATCTACAAGCATAACTTCCCCACTTTAGGACAAGCTTTTCAATACACCTTAGCCAGGTTTACTGGTTCTAATGGAAACCTGGGCATAACCTATGCTTTAACTTATGGAGCTACTCTATTAGGTGACCCCTTAATTAAATTGAAAAAACCTATTACCGACATTTTAGTAAATCCAGATGAAGCCATTTTAATGCCAGGTGATACTCTAAACGTGAGAGCTCAATTTCCTCAGGATGTTATTGCTGCAAGGCTATATATCCAGGATAATGCTGAAATTATTTTAAATATACCCTATGATTTACCAGTAATAAATGGCAGCTACACTGCTGAATATATCATTCCTGCCAATATCCAGCCTCCTTATACCCGGCAAATTTTCCTGGCTGGATATTCTGATACTGACGAGTATATAGGAAGGTCTGTTTTTGGAGTAGGTCGCTCTGCACTAACTCATATTAAGACTATTCCGGAAAATCCTGCCTGGAATGATTCTATTTCTTTTATGGCTAAGCTTTTCAGCAATGAGGAGGTGCTCTCTATTAAAACTACGGTTTGTGTTGATAGCACTGCTTCAGGAGCTATCTGGTTAGATTTACCTATGCAAGCTTACCCAGATTTAGAATATAGTTATATCACCATAAACAAATTACCCCCTCAATCACCCGGAAAAGAATACTTCTTTAAATATGTAATCACTACTGAAAGTGGCAACTATGAATCTGTGCTGTATAGCTATATAACCAGATTACCAGACCTTTATTTAAAAGATATTCAGCTGGAAACAACAAATTCTGAGCAAAAACTTAAAGTTCTGGTGCAAAATATAGGCAACGCTGCTTCTTTAACTACCAATATCAATCTCTATAGTCAGGTGCCAAATAGTCCGGAAACTCTTGTACAAACTCTGAATATTCAGCCAATTGCAGTTAGTGAAGAAATATGGGTTAATTTCTCCTTAGAAGACCTTCCTCAAGCTAATATAGGGACAATAACCTTAAAAGTAAAAGTCAATGTATCTGGATCTTTCCCGGAATCCCACGCTAACTATAATGAAAGCAATGTTATCTCATTAACTACCAGCTTTAACTATTATACGGTCACGAATACAGGTTCTGTTATACAAAGTGTAGATCAAAATGTTACCTGTGAAATACCCCCAAATCTGGTTCCAGGTGGAATTAATTCTATCTTCTACATTAATAGTATTGGGACTTTTACAGCTAATTCTCAACCAGATATCTATCCAGTAAAATTGAAAAGTTATGATAGTTCTCTCTCTATTCCTGCTTCTAATGCCTATGAAATTAGAACGCTTGACACTGCACTTGTAGATTCCACGGGAACATTTATAAATAACAAAAAGATAAAGCTTACCTTTTACTATAGCACTACTGACCCGGAGACCCAGAATCTGGAAACAGAAAATTCATATAAGATTTATCGTTGGGAAGATTCCGGGAAAAAATGGATACTGCAAGGCGGAAATATTTCAACTGCTGAGGACAAAGTCAATTTTGAAGTACCTAAACCAGGTATCTATACCATATATCGGAATTGTGACCGGATAAGACCATCAATAGATATCAATGTGCAAGAACAGGAATTTACCGTCGGAGGTTATATCTCCGGAACTGGAACAATGTCTCTATTACTTAGTGATGGTAATGGAATTGATGTGTTTGATAATTCTATTCAACTTTATTTGAATGGTAATAAAGTCCCGGAAGAAGATTACACCGTCACCATCAACTCCGATGATTTAAATAGAATTCCGATCAAATATCAGCTCAATTTAAGTAAAGGAACCTACACCCTGGTTATAGATTGTCAGGATGTGAATGGCAATTTCAATACTCGCGAAACGCAATTCTTTGTAAATAATACCTTTGATATTAAAAATATTGGCAATTACCCCAATCCAGTTCTGGGTGTCACAGAAGACCCTAAAAACCAGGGCAGAACACGTTTTACCTATGTATTAACTGATGATGCAGATGAAGTGACAATAAAGGTTTATACCGTAGCAGGTCGTCTGGTTAAGACCTTTAAAAATCTTCCCACTGGTGTCGGATACCATGAATATCCCAGAACAGTCTATGGATGGGATTGTAAAGATGAATTTGGCTATTATCTGGCTAATGGAGTTTATTTCTACAAAGTTATCGCCAGGAAAGGAAATAAAAAGATTGAAAAAACAATGAAGATGGCTATTTTAAAATAGGTGTAGATATGAAAAAGACTTTCTGGATGTTAATCCTTATAATCGTTTTAGCTCTGCCTTTAAATGCAGGTCGTTATGCTGGTGACTTTATGATGATAGGTTCAGGTGTGCGTCCTTTAGGAATGGGGGGTGCTTTTGTTTCTCTAGCAGATGATGGCTCTGCTATCTACTGGAATCCTTCGGGAATATCACAAATAAAAAAATCTGAGGTTACCGCTATGCATGCTTTTTTGTATAACGGGTTAGCTTCATATGACCATATTACTTTTTGCCAACCCCTACCCAGTGATGTAACTATTGGAATAAATATAACCCGCTTAACCATAAATGATATACCCCTATTCAAAGAATCTTATTTAATCGGAACTAATGTAGACCAGAGGATAAACAATAGTGCCTATCAATTAACGGGAATTCCTGATGGAAAATTTAAGAGTACTGATGACCTCTATCAATTTGCCTTTGCCAAACATCTTCATTATGATTTGAATCTGGGCTGGATTTTTTTTGCTATTCCTATTGATTTCTGTGCTGGAGGAAATATTAAGTTTATAAATAGAAAAATTATGGATAATGTTGGTTCTGGAACGGGAATTGATTTTGGTATGAAACTTAAAACCGATATGGCAGTACTCTTTGATTGGGAAGCTTTAGGAAAGCTTGATATAGGAGTTAATTTCCAGGATATCTCAGGTACTCAAATCAGTTGGGATACACCCTCACAAACTGGACATAGTGATGAAGTTTTATTCAATACTAAATTAGGACTTGCAATAACACAACCTATTCCTAAGATTGATTCAGAGGTTATTCTGGCGTATGATTACGATTATGTCTACAATGGATGCAATCATTATGGTGCTCAGTTTTCCTATAAAAATTTGGGAAGCTTAAGATTAGGATACTATGATACCAATTTCACCTGTGGAGCAACAATTAATGTCTATGGTGTAAATCTTGACTATGCACTGGTCACCAATCCTGTGGGTATAACCAATAGAATCGGCTTGAGAGTTAGCTTTTAATGGAGATAAAATGAAAAAAATGATGTTTTTATTCTTTATAGTGTTAGCTATCATCATAGCTGGATGTTCCGGCAAAGATGAAAGTGAAAAAGATAAAGTCCCTCCTATTCCACCAGTTTTAACTCCTCATTTAGGCGATACAGGTGATCAACCTGTAGAATATGGAGGACAGGTCATTGTTTTGAATGAAGACAATAATGGAATTGATGCGGTTCCTGATGGCGACTGGATTAGAGTACTCTGGGATCCCTTCAAAGATACCGATTTAAGCTACATAAAGATTTATCGTTTTAATAACTTTAACCCTGAACCAGCTTTTATTGATTCAGTTTCTGCTACCACACATTATTATCTGGATACAGATACTAATCTAATGGAACGCGTGTGGTATTCATACTTTATTGACCTGATTGATTTAGCTGGAAATGTTTCCCGCTCCGATACAACTTCTTATGCTTTATTACCCAAAAGCATCCTTATAACTCCAGCAGATAATGCTGTGGTATCTCCTCTAGATATGAGGTTTAAATGGCGTCGTATAGGTAGTGTGGGAAAATTTAGAATTATATTCTTTGATGAGAATTACAATTATGTCTGGTATAAAGATATTACTACAAACTTAGAAAATGAAGAATTTGAGGTTATAGATTTCCCCTTTAATACTGCTCAAAAATATGCAGGACAAAGTTTGAGGTGGCGAGTAGATTCATTTGAATATGATGCAGATAGAGAAGAATATATGGGCTCGGAATCAAATGAGAGAATTATCCATATCAGCCAATCCTAAAAAACGTGATGGCATCAATGGAGTGTTAAATTGATAAGATTCTGTAAGATAATGTGCTTAATATTTTATCTTGACATAAAACTATAAATGAAGAAAATAAAATAAATTCTTATAAATGAGGCTAAATTGAAGAAAATACTGCTCTTAATCTTAATCACCAGTTTAACAGTATTAGCTTTTGCTCAAGCAGGAAATGTAGTGGTTACTTCAACCAGCACCTCTGCTTATTCCTATGAAGGAACAGGAGCAGGAGCGCAAAAATTGAAAATGAATGTTTATATTCTCGGTAGGGTCAATAAACCAGGACTATATTTAGTTCCCGATGATACTGACTTTCCTACTTTATTAGCTTTAGCTGGAGGTCCAGCAGAAGATGCAAAACTTTCTAAGATTCGTATTATTAGACCGGTTAATCCTACCTTAGACATTGAATCAGAACCAGAAGTTATCTGGCTGGATTTCAAAAAATATATGGACACGGCTGATAATAGATATCTTGCTACTAAGACTATAACAACTAAAGTTATAGATGAAGCTACCGGTGAAGAAATAGAACATACTGTTTATGACCTTCGTTTACAACCTGGAGATACAGTTGTGGTCTCTGGCACTATCTTTTATGCTTTTGATAGAATAGCTGATTTTCTTTCAAAAGTTGCTATCGCACTCAGTGTTTATAATTTAATAGCCAATATTAAGTAGGTGATAAGATGGAACAACAACCTATGCAAAATCCTCAAACACCTCAAGTTGAAGAGATAAATCTCAAAGAATATTTACGCATTATTTATCAATTCCGCTATTTAGTAGTTATTATATTTGTCGTCGTTATAATCGGCACTATTCTTTATACTTACCAGCAACCTCGTATTTACTCTGCCACTTCTAAAATTTTAATGGAAAATAAATCTACAGGTGCAGATATTTTAATGCTAACCGGTCAGGGTAGTGGAAAAAACTACATCAATAATCAGATACAACTTATCAAGAGTAAACCTCTTTTATCTGCAGCCTGGGAAATTATGAAAAAGAATCCGGAATGGGAAGCTTATCCCATTAGTTCAACCGAAAATCCTATTGATCATTTAGGTGAAGTTAAAATAGAAGCATTAAGGGAAACTGATGTTTTAAATCTTTCTTTTGAATCTACTAATCCAGGAGAAGCTATGGCAACTGTTAATGCTATAGCTGATGCTGTGGTTCAGCAAAATACTCAAATAGCAAGATTAGAATATACTACAGTTAGAGAATTTCTGGGAGAGCAACTTGACCTGATTTCTCGTAGATTACAGGCTTCAGAAGAGGATTTAAGAGCTTTTAAAAATGAAAATAAGATAGTAGAACTCACGGAAACTACCAAAAAATGGATTGAGCAATCTGCAGATATAGAATCTCAATATGAATCAGCATTAACAGACCAGGCAGTTAAAGCAAGGACTCTGGAAGTGTTAAAGAGACAGTTAAAAGACCAGGATTCTTTAATGGTAGAAGTTGATAATGTCTTAAGAGCACCTTATATAGAGCAGTTACGTAAAGATATCACCAATACTCAGGCAACTATAGCAAAACTGCGCACCAACGAAAATTATTCTTCCGACCATCCCCAAATAAAACTCCTTCAAGAAGAACTTTCTAAAACTAAGGCTACTCTTGATGCTGAAATAAAGAAATATATCAGTAAAAATTTAAATTATGACCCCCTCTCTTTCAGAAATCAAATCCTTACTAAGATAGTTCAAGCAGAAGTAGACCTTGAAATGGCTCGCACTCAAGTTCAAGGACTGGAACAAACAAAAGCTATCTTTGAAGATAGAATTATCACTTTGCCAGATAAAGAACTTCAGCTGGCACGTTTGACCAGAAGTATGGCTCTGGATGAAAAAATTTACGGCATAATGATGGAAAAGTATGAAGATGCCCGGATTGCAGAACAGGCAAAAATAGGTAATATAAGAGTCATTGATTATGCCACTAGACCAGATAAACCCATTAAACCTAATATCTCTATGAATTTATTAGTTGGTATCCTGCTTGGTTTAGGATTAGGCGTTGCTACAGCGTTAATTGTACATTCTATGGATACTAAGTTGCGTACCCTTGAAGATATAGAAAGCTATGTGCGTCTGCCTATTATGGGAACTATTCCTCTAATTCAAGAATCTGAATCTCGGATTATAGAATTCAACCAAATGATAGAACAGAGCGAGGGAGAAAATAAAGAACAACTAAGTAAATCCCTCCATTATGTTATGATGCAACTGGTCTCTCATTATGCTCCAAAATCACCCATATCGGAAGCTTATAGGACTTTGAGAACTAATATTCTATCAAAAAAACCTGAAGGTAGCACCTCTATCCTCATAACATCACCTGGACCTAAAGAAGGTAAATCTACCACCATATCCAATCTTGCTATAACCTTTTCTCAAATGAATGCGAAAGTTATTTTAGTTGATGTAGATATGCGACGTCCTATGCTTCATAATAAATTTGCTCTGGAAAAAGAAAATGGTATCAGTGACTATCTAATTGACCAGGATGTTCCGTTAAAACAAATAATTAAAGCTTCAGGTATTCCTAATCTGGATATCATTACCAGTGGTTTTATACCTCCTAATCCTTCCGAGCTAATTTCATCTCCAAGGACTGATAAACTAATTGAAGAATTAAAATCTCTTTATGATTATATACTTTTTGATACTCCACCTATTATTGCCGTAACAGATGCTTTAATTTTGACTAAGAAAGTTGATCTTACTTTCTTAGTTGTTCGTTGTGGAACTACAGAAAAGGGCATTGTTAAGCGTGCAAGGGATATGATGGAAAATGTTAATGCCACAATAGATGGTATTATTGTGAACGGCGTTTATGTCCAAAAGTATTATAGTAAATCTAACTACTACTATTATTATTACTATTATTATTACTATTATGGTGAACAGCAACCTAAAAAACATAAGAAGGCTAATCTATCCTTCATACGCAAAAATAAATCTATTCCTTGAAATATTAGGTCACTTACCTGATAATTTCCATCAGATTGAGACACTGCTCTGCAGTGTCTCACTTTTTGACACTATAAAATATACTTTGACAAAAAAGAAAGATTTGAAAAAATGGATTTACTTAAATGATAATATAAGCGAAAATAATCTTATATATAAAGTCGCTGATTACTTATATAATCAATATAAACCTGATTGGGGAATTGAGATTCAATTGATAAAAAGGATACCTATAGCAGCCGGATTAGGTGGAGGTAGCAGCAATGCAGCAACCACCTTATTAGCTCTTAACTATTTGTGGGAGCTCGGATTGAGCATTGATGACCTTACATCAATTGCAAGCATTTTTGGAAGCGATATTCCCTATTTTCTCTATGGAGGCACAGCTTTTGCTACTAATCGTGGCGAGGTTATTCAACCATTAGAGGATTTCAATCTGGATAACATTTTATTGGTTAACCCCAATATAATGATTTCCAGCTCTGAAGCTTATCAAATAGCTTCTATTCCAACGGAAAATGAAAGACGACATTGTAGAATCTCGCAGGATGTAAAATGGTTTTTTAACCGACTGGAAGCTCAGGTGCGAATTGATTATCCTTTAGTGAATGAAATATTGAATGATTTAATAAAATTGGGTGCGAGCACTGCCCTTATGAGTGGTAGTGGTCCCACCTGTTTTGGTGTTTTTGAAGATAAGTTTAAAATGCATAAATGCGAAGCATATTTTAAAGAAAAAGGATACTGGACAAAACTCGTAAGAACGATAACAAGGGAAGAATATCAAAATGTATTCCAAGCTTAAATTAATTAGTGGTCACGCAAATAAACCTCTGGCTGAAGAAGTTGCTAATTATGTAGGTGTACCGTTATCCGATATAGACCTTTTTAAGTTCTCTAATGACGAATCTTTCGTTAAAATTAATGAAAGTGTTCGTGGCACAGATGTATTCATTATACAGCCGACCTGCAGGCCGGTAAATGATAATTTAATTGACCTTTTAATTATGATAGATGCTCTCAAACGTGCCTCTGCTCAACGTATCAATTGTGTTATTCCTTATTATGCCTATGCTCGTTCAGACAAGAAAGACCAGCCCCGGGTGCCTATAACAGCTAAATTAGTAGCTGATTTATTGTCCGTTGCTGGTGCAAATAGAGTGGTCGCAGTTGATTTGCATGCCGAACAGATTCAGGGGTTTTTTAGTATACCAGTAGACCATTTATATGCTATTCCTATTTTTGCCAGATATTTTAATGAGATGAATCTGGATAATCCAGTAGTAATTTCTCCTGATTCAGGTGGTGCTAATAGAGCTCGTGCTCTGGCTAAAAGGTTAAATTGTGGTCTGGCGATAGGAGATAAACGACGTCTGGCTAATAATGATAAAACGGAATTATTAAATATCATAGGTGATGTAGAAGATAAAACAGCAATTTTATATGATGATATCATAGATACGGGAAGCAGTTTGATAAAGATCGCCAATGTGCTGAGTACGAAAAATGTTAAAAATATATATGCAGCTTGCACTCATGGAGTCCTTTCTGGTTCTGCAGTCCAGAATATAAACAACTCTAATATTGAGAAATTATTTATTACAAACACCATCCCCCTATCTGAAGAAGCTGCATCTTGCTCTAAAATAGTTCAATTGTCCATAGCTGAGATGCTGGCTATGGCGATAAAAAAAATACATACAGAAGAATCTCTTAGCGTTCTATTTACTTAGGATTTGAGATTGGAGGTAGAAAAGTGATATTTACCATTGAAGCCCAAAAAAGAACTGACACTAAACATAGTGAATTGACTGCTCTACGACAGCAGGGATTTATTCCTGCAGTGATTTATGGTAAAGCTTTGGAAAGCACACCTATTGCAGTGAAAAAAAATGAGTTTCTAAAATGCTATAAGAAGAGTTTTCAGGAACTCTCCTTCTATGAAATTATCCTTGATGGACAAAAATACCATACCATCCTGAAGGATAAGCAGATTCATCCCGTGACTAGAGATTTCCTACACCTGGATTTTATGCTCGTAGAAGCTACCGCTATGATGGAATTTGAAATACCTTTGCAATTTATCGGTGAGCCTATAGGTATTAAATCTGGAGGTTTCCTTGAAACCTTGCAGAGAACCGTTAAGATATCCTGCAAAGCTGAAGATGCTCCCGAAGAAATAACAATTGATATATCTGGATTGCAAATTGGCGATTCGCTTCATATTAAAGATCTTCCTCAGGGTAATTGGCAATATAAGGATAGTCCAGATACAACTTTATTAGTGGTTCTTGCGCAGAGAATGGAGGAACCAGCAGCTCCCAAAGAGCCTGCGGAAGTTAGTGTTGAAGAAAAAACCGAGTGATGAAACTCATTCTTGGTTTGGGAAATATAGGTAAAGATTATGAGGGAACCAGACATAATATTGGTTTTATATGCCTGGATACCTGGGCTAAAAAACATAATCTAACTTTTAGAACAAACCTATTATACTACTTCATTCAATATAAAAATGCTTCTATCATCAAACCTAAAACTCTTATGAATCGCTCTGGTTTTGCTTTGAAAGAAGCATCTTTAAAATGGAATTGCTCTGAAGCTCTGGTTGTTTACGATGACCTAGAACTCCCCTTAGCCACAATTAGAGTAAGAAGTGGAGGAGGTGATGGCGGTCATAACGGAATAAAATCTTTGCTGGAAATTTTCCCTTCTGAAAATCTTAAACGTATTCGTATAGGCATTGGAAGAGGGGAAGAGAACCCACGAGATTATGTCCTGGATAAATTTACTCCAGAAGAATTAAGCGCTTTGATACCTTCTATTGAATTAGCCTGTGATTTCATTGACATTTATATTGATAAAGATTTTAATGCAGTTTTAGATGCATATAGCATCTGGAAAAAAACCTGTTCCGAGAAAATTGTTCCCGGAAACGAAAGTCCAAAGGAGAAATGAATGAAAAACTACGAACTAATGGTGATAATTTCACCAAAACTAACTGAAGAAGAAGCAAATAAGTTAAATGAAAGTATCCTTAATATGGTTAAAGAACTCGGAAATGGAGAAATCATAAAAACTGACCCCTGGGGTCTACGAAAGCTTGCCTATCCTATTAATAAGATGAATGAAGCTTATTATTTCGTTAATTACTTCTCTATGGAACCCAGTGCGGTAAAACCCATTAAAAATCAACTCAACATTAATGAACATGTGCTACGGCATATGTTTATTGTTAGAGATAAATAGGAGGAACAATGGCTGACTTAAAGTTACCCCGCCTGAATAAGGTATTTCTTACGGGAAGAATTACCCAGGATCCAGAGTTGAGATATACTCCCAAAGGAACACCTGTCGTAAGATTTACTGTGGCTACGGATCGTAGGTATAAAGATGAAATGGACCAGTGGCAATCCGTGCCTATCTACATTGATGTTGTAGCCTGGAGCAATCAGGCTGAATCTATTTGCAAAATTGCCCATAAGGGAACCGCCATACTGGTGGAAGGAAGGATTGATATGAGAAGCTATGTGGATTCAAATAATAATAATCGTAAAGTATTTGAAATTATTGCAGATCATATCCAATCCTTAGAATGGGCACCACGTACAGAAGCCGAGGGTGTAGAAGAAGAAGTGCCTCTTCCCGAAGATGAACCTAACCATCCTGCAGAACCCGTTACGGACGATGATGTCCCATTTTAATACTGGAGTTATAATATGAATACTACGGATAGAAAAAAGAAACCTGCTCATAAAAAATACTGTCGCTTTTGCGCTAATAAAGACATAGTTATAGACTATAAAAATATTGAACTATTAAGTCAGTTTATCTCTGATGTAGGCAAGATTGAATCTTCTCGTTTAACTGGCACCTGTGCTAAACACCAGAGAAAACTGAGTAAAGAGATTAAACGTGCTCGTCAAATGGCATTATTGCCATATGTCGCTGAATAGTGCCATTTATTTCTTTACTATTAGGTGCATTAGCCACATTTAATCCTTTTATCGGATTATTAGTAATGATGATTTATAGCCATAGCTTCTTTCGTTTGTTGACCGGAAAACCTGTTAATCGTGCTTTAATGTTTCTTGTTTTCCCAATAGTTATGGCTATTTTCACTTTTAAAAATCCTTCAACTCTTATATATCCTGTTGATGCTATATTTGGCGCAGGGTTAGTTGTTATACTATATTTATATGCTCTTATCAAAAGAGGTAATCCCATTACGGCTTTAATCAACGCTGCTTTATTCATTACGGTTTATGGAGTGATGAGATATTACCTCTTTGGTAATTTATTACTAAATGCACTGGATCAGTCTTTCGCTGAAATGGAAAAAATTATGCCTCAAGCTATGCAAAATGGAAATATAACGCAGATGAAACCTGTGCTGAAAAGCCTCTTACCAGCAAGCTGGACTGTATCCCAAATTTTAGCTTTATGTGCAGGACATCTTGTATTTCTCCATTTAGGTGGAGCTCATTCAGAACTAAGAGATTTTAAACTGCCGGCTTACTACAATCTATTCATTATAGCAGTACTGCCCCTTTATTTTTTCCCTCAATTGCATAGCGTTTTTATCAATGTTCTATTAGCCTTATGTGTGTTACCTATGGTAGATGGAATTGGCGTGATTATTAATTTAATCACAAAGCGAAAACCTAATATTCTGATTAACATCCTGGTTACTATTTTAGTGCTTTTAAATTTACCCATAATGGCTCTAATAGGCTTTGCCGATATCTGGTTGGATTTTAGAAAATTAAATATTAAAGGAAATTTATTATGAAAGTCATTCTTTTAAACCCTATAGAAAAGTTAGGAAATAAGGGAGATGTAGTTAATGTAAAACGAGGCTATGCTCGTAATTATCTTATCCCTAGAAAACTGGCTATTTATGCTACCCCAAAAAATCTTAAAAACTGGACTTCTATACTAACTAAAGCTGCCGAAGAAGAAGAAAAAATGATTGATGCAATGAAAAAACTTGACGAGCAGCTAAGAAATATGACTCTGTATTTTGAGCGTAAAACTGATGAACAAAACAATCTTTATGGTTCCGTCTCGGAAATGGATATCTGCGAAGAACTCGCTAAACACGGGATTAATATTAAATGTGCAATGGTAAAGATGGACAGACATATTAAATCCCTGGGAGAAAGTATGGTTAAAATTCATCTATATAAAGATATAATTTCAGAACTGAAAGTCGTTGTCAATAAAGAAGTTACTGGCCAGAAGAAGATAGAGACAAATATTGAGACTCCCTCCCCGGTTACTTCTGATGAAACGGAAAATGAAATAACTACAGATTAATATTATATGGGGTGTTACCTATGAAAAAATATATGTATCAAATCTCACGCATTTTAGCCTTTGTTGCTATGCTTGCTGGTGTATCTATGTTAAGTATTGGTAATCCAAAAAATATTCCCTATTTCATCCTGCTCTTTGCCGTTATTTTTGCTTTAGTTTACTACTTGACTATGCGTTCACAGGCAAATCAACGCTCAGGAAAAGCTGGAACAGGCACTAAACCTATCACCCAATTGTTAACTGTAGTTCTTTTTGTAGCTCTTATCTCCATCTTAGGTTTATTAAGGCATGGAATTCTTGGCTATATCGGATGGTTCGTGGTCATTGGTGGCATCTTCTTCCTTATCTATCTTAGTGTTCGTAAGCATCAACGCCATTTTGAAGTTATAACTACCACAACTAAAAATACCAAGGTTATCGGGATAGTTCTTGCCCTTGTATCTATTCTCTTGCCCTTGCTTGTCATAAACTTTACTAATATTCTGCCTGCTACCAAAACATCTATCGCCTTAACTATTGTTCTTTCTCTCATCACCACTCTGGCATATGTAGTATTAATTTGTCTGGGATTGTATTTAATAAATATCATTGGAAATAAGTCTACCAATCTGATTCTCGGTTATATGGCTATTATTCTGGCAGCATTATTACCTGGTATAATTCTATTATTTACATCTACCACTACAACGGCTTGTGCTGGAATTTATATTATTGCTATTATTACAGCAGTTCTGGCATATTTTGCCTTTAATCAGCTGGTTGTAAAGAAATAATTCTCAGGGAACCTGGCTTAGAGATTAGAAGGAATACTATGGCGTTTACATCTCTTTCTAATATAAAGAAAGAGGTAATTACTAAAATTGCCGGAGATAAATATAAATCCTTTGTTAACCTTTATCAAAACTGGAAGGAGATTGTGGGACCTCTTTTAGCTGCCAGGTCTCATCCTTTCCATTTAAAGGATTCTATTTTATATGTAGCAGTAGAAAATAATTCCTGGTTACAAGAACTTGTCCTGCGTAAACTTTATATTTTAAAACAACTTAACGATAAAACCGGAGAAGAGATTAAGGATATTATATTTTTAATCAAGACTTAAAAAAATATGAAAGCTATACAAATCGCTGCTTCTGTTCTTTCCTGTAATTTCGCTCATTTGGAACGAGAACTTTCTCGTGCCAGTGATGCCAATCTATTTCATCTGGATATTATGGATGGACATTATGTGCCTAACCTAACTTTTGGTCAACCTATCGTTGCCAAAATCCGACAATTGACAAAAATTCCACTTGATGCTCATCTGATGGTTACTAATCCAGAGGATTATATTGCACCTTTTGCCAGCATTGGAGTTAACTGGCTTAGCTTCCATCAAGAGTGTGTGTACCATTCTCATAGAGTGGTGCAACAAATTAAGAACCTGGGTATGAAAGCTGGAATTGCCCTAAATCCTGCTACACCACTTTCCACCTTGGATTGTATCCTGCCCGATTTAGATTTTGTCCTTCTGATGAGTGTAAATCCTGGATTTTCCGGACAAGAATTTATCCCTTCTGTCCTGGAAAAAATTTTTCAACTGAAAGATATTATTACTCAAAATTCACTAACCACTTTAATAGAAGTGGATGGCGGTATAAATGAGACTAACGCATCGCTGGTTATTGCTGCTGGAGCGGATATACTGGTCTCTGCATCCTATATATTTGGTAGTAAGGATTATGCTACCGCTATTCGTTCCTTGAGAGGTAGTCAATCAATTTAAATTACGAAATGCTCCTCCATTTGATGTAGCTGGCTTGAATATTAATCAGCAGGAAATGATTATTTTAAAGGTATATTATGTTTGATTCATTAACGGATAGATTAGATAAAGTTTTCCGTAATCTGCGTGGCAAAGGATACCTCACTGAACAAAACATAAAAGACGCTTTGCGGGAAATTCGGATTGCCCTACTGGAAGCTGATGTAAACTATCGTATAGTGAAAAACTTCATCTCTGAAGTGGAAAAAAGAGCCATCGGAGAAGAAGTGATGAAATCTCTCACTCCGGGACAGCAAGTGGTGAAGATAGTTTATGAACAGCTGGTAGCCTTAATGGATACAGAAGGCTTTGAGCTTAAGGTCTACAACAATAAACTTACTAAAGTGATGCTGGTCGGCTTGCAGGGCTCAGGAAAGACTACTGCTTGTGCCAAGTTAGCTCTGTACTATCGGAAAAAGGGAATCAAACCTATGATGGTTGCCTGCGATGTCTATCGTCCTGCCGCCATTGAACAACTCAAAATCCTCGGTAAACAGATAGATATCCCGGTCGTATCTGAAGATACCAAAGATGTATATAAAATCGCAGATAATGCTTTAAAGCTTGCTAATCAACAATTAATTAACCTCCTCATCTTTGACACTGCTGGTCGTTTACAGATTGATGAACCAATGATGGATGAACTGGTTCGCCTGAAAGCCCAGATAAAACCAGATTATATCCTTTTTGTAGCGGATGCAACTACCGGACAGGAAGCAGTCAATGTAGCCAAAGAATTTTACGATAAGCTCGCTTTTGATGCGGTTATGCTCACTAAATTGGATGGAGATGCTCGCGGTGGTGCTGCCCTTTCTATTAAAGCAGTGACCGATAGACCTATTGCCTTCGTCGGTATTGGTGAAAAAGTTAGTGACCTGGAGGTCTTCTATCCTGATAGAATGGCATCAAGAATTCTCGGTATGGGCGATGTACTCACACTGATTGAAAAAGCAGAACAGGCTATTGACGAAAAGGAAAGTGAAAAACTCGCTAAAAAGATGTTGAAAAACCAGTTCACTTTAAATGATTTCCTCAAGCAGTTGCAAAATATCAAAAAGATGGGTTCTCTGGAATCTATTATCCGTATGATTCCCGGTCTGGGACACAAATTGCCTGCCGATTTAAAGATTGATGATAAAGCACTTAAACATATTGAGGCTATCATCCAATCTATGACCGAAAAAGAAAGAGAACATCCAGAAATAATTAATGGCAGTCGCCGACTCCGTATTGCAAAGGGAAGCGGTCAATCTGTAACAGAAGTTAATCGTTTACTGCGTCAATTTGATGAAATGAAGAAGATGATGAAACGATTTTCTTCTCCTCAAGGTAAAAAAGACTTAGAAAATATGATGAGAAGGTCAGGATAAACAACATTTATGCAAGTCCTTTACCTTTTTTATTTACCCAATTATAATTTTAGGACAATCTATTAAAGATAAATTAGATACCAGTCTGAACCCTGATCACTACCATCCTCTATTTATTATAATATGCCTATTTATATATATATTTTCTGCACTATCCCTTGACTCTTTCTTGACTCCCCCTTTTCCCCAGATTAAGGCTGGAGCTAAGATAGAGACAAGTGGGAGATAAGAAAGAAGCTTGAAAAAGTAAATACAATGATAATTATATAGTAAATATTTATGGATTATGAGATAGCGGGAAGACTATGTCCATCAAATTGCGCAATTCACCTCTTTTAGAGGGGTGTCTCGCAGAGACGGGGTATTTAATTCCACTCTAATAATTGTAACTACCCCATCAGTTTTCTCCTGCCACACCTGCAGAGAAAGGAAATTATTTAATAGCTTCGTCTGGCAAAATTAAAGAAACCAAAAGAATATGAAATGCAGGAACAAGCAGATTTTACGGATGATTACTCTTACTCTACAATCTGTCTAATAATCCAGCTCGCAGCCATCATTCCCATTATAGCAGGCATATAACTGATAGTTCCCACCTTACCGCGTATTCTCCCTCTATGAAGGAGGTCTTCATCGGGACTGGGTATATCCTTCAAAATCTGCCTGGGAAGCTCAGAAGAATAGACGCAAGGAAAATTACAGTCCACTCCCCAGCTCCTTAAATACTTTCTAACTCTTCTTGCTAAGGGGCAATTAACGGTTTGATTTAAGGGGGAAATATTAATCTGCTCCGGGTCAAGTCTATTTCCAGACCCCATCACCGATATAATTTTAAAGTTATTTTTCACGGCAAATTCCAGCAGACCACATTTAGGACCTAAACTATCTATGGCATCCAGATAAAAATCCTGTCCGGGAAGAAGTTCTTCTCTATTAGTAGAATCCAGAAAAACAGGATAGGTTTTCACTTCTGCCTCAGGATTGATGTCCTCTATATGCTGTTTCATCACCACAGTTTTGGGTTTTCCTAAAGTATGATTTAAAGCCAGCAACTGTCTATTAAAATTGCTCTCCCCCACCACATCAAAATCTATGAGAGTGAAATGTCCGATTCCAGCACGGACTAATGCTTCCACAGCATAGGAGCCCACACCACCCAGACCTATAATTGCCACGCGAGCATTTTTCAACTTTTCCATAGAGCTGGGACCTAATAAAAGAGCGGTACGACTGAATCTTACCTCACTCATTATTTCCCTTCGGTCAAAGCCATAAAGTTATCCCACTGAGTGCTAAGTACTTCATCTGCATTCACTTTGCATAGATTGGGTATCTGCTCAAACACATTTAATAATCTTAAGAGTGGGTTATGTTCTCCTCGCAGGACATAATTTCTGGTTATATCTGTTTCCAATAGATATCTTTTATCTTTTACCATTTCCTGCAAGAGGTTATGCTTATCTGGTCGTAATATTCTTTCACTGATAGTAAAATAGCTATTAAGACGAGAAAGTAAACGATAACCTTCCAGGCTTCCAGCATACCCATGCACCAGATATTTCAAAGGGTAATGCTTCAACAATTCATAAGCCTGTTGCTGATAACCAACTATATGCAGCACCACAGGAAGCTGATAATGTTTTGCCAGCTCCAATTGCTGAGAGAAAAGTTTTATTTGCTTTTCAATATCCTTGCCATAGCGATCCAGACCTATCTCTCCCATAGCCCAGACACAATGTTCTGCACAGACCTCTTCTATATCCTTTAACTCTAAATCACATCCTGCATAGTGAGGATGAATTCCAGCACTAAAAAGCACTCCTGGCAACGAATGCTGACGATGAAAGGCAATCTCCTCTTTAGATAAGGCAGAAGAAAGGAAATGAGTAATTCCTGCTTCCTTTGCCTCTTTCAGCAAAACTTCTACTGGCATTATCTGATTCAAGCTTGCCAGATGACAATGTGCATCAACTAATCTCATTTTTTCAGCTCCGGAAGTATCTTTAAAATTTCATTTGCTACCCGTAATCCTGCCTGTCCATCCAGTTCATCAAAGAAAATGGAACTCGCTTTTCTTCTTTCTTCTCTCAATTCTTCTGGATGAGCTAAACAGCGTTCTATGGCGGGTTCCAGTTCTTCAAAGGTAGAGATTTGCCAGGTACATTTAGCTAATATCTCTTCTATCTCGGGTACAGTTCTCTCGCATGCAGGTACTTTCCAGGTTATAATGGGTTTATCTAAGGCACAACACTCTGCCAGAATAGAGGAAGTATCACCGATACAGACATCGCTTTCTGCAATATATTTTAAGGGACTCTCTTCTTCTATGAGCTTCACTCCTTCCGTGTTCTTAATAATTTTAACATATTTTCTGGACATCCACGGATGCAATGTGACATAAATATCATATTTCGTGGATAAAAGTCCCAGCTTATCTGCCCAGAGATGAATGGCACTCATTTTGCTTTTATCATAGGTAGCAGTGAAAACTATGATAGGTTTATTATGTAACGACTTAACTGATTTATTTATATAGGGATCCAGCTTAGGGTAACCAACGGCTTTGCCACAGGTTACTCCTGCTGCTTCTGCATTGGCTAAATCGGATTTACTGGAAAAAAAGAAAAGAGTGAAGGGTCTATAATTAGAGGGAGAGGTCATCTTTTTAAAATGGTAAGCACCGTGATTCATTCCAATCTTTATAACCTTATCAGAGGGAAATTTATGCGCTGCCACCCGGCACATTATCACTGCTTTAGGAAAGACTGGCATCCTTTTACAGTTAAATCCCTGCTTCTTTAGCGCTTTAGCTGTTTTAGCTTTATCCGTAACTATAGTCAGCTCCTGGAGATACTTTTGCACGGGTAACCACATCTCCATATCCACTGGTGTATGACAATAAAAAACTGTATTCTCTCTGGGCTTGAAGATATTTAATAAAGACCAGGTAAAAGAATAAAAAGGTTTAAGTAAAATGCCTGATAATACCATTTTTTAGCTACTTAGAAAAAGGTCTAAACCATAAGCTAAGTATTCTTCAAAGGACTTCTTTTCTTCCACAAATTTCCAGGTCCCCGCTTCCTGAACATAATACCCTTTTCCCATTATTATGGTATATATCCCAAAATGTTCCGCTTGGAACTCAAACAGATATAGCTTCCCTTCCTTATCTTCCCCCACATCAATAGAAAGATAAGGAGAATGAATCTTATGATGCAATTCGCTGGCGAAATCAAGAAGTTTCACCGGAAGGGGAAAATCAAAGGAAAATTTCTTTGCTCCACTGGCACGAAAATCGTTCTTCCGGGTCAATCTTTTACTAACAAAGTATTTCTCTCCAATGGCAACAACTCTATAGTCATAAGTTAAATCTGGAACAAATTCCTGCAACACAAAAGGTATCTCTGGTGTCATATAATCTTGATAAAGTAGGGCATCTTTGAAAAAATCATAATCTGGATAACCTGGTAGTTTTTTATATTTCCGAAAATATTTTCGGCGGAAAAAATCAAGTTTCTGCGCTATACTCGGTTGCTTCTCCAGGCTCTTAATCTTCTTTAACAAATCCTCCTCATCTTTAGCGAGAAATACACCTTTGGCATTGGAGCCAGTGAGAGTTTTCAAGACGACGGGATATTTTATTTCGTAATTTTTTAGCTCTCTTTTAGAGCTGAAATAGGCATTCCATAACCCTTCAATATTCAGCTCTCGTCTCAGGAGAACCTGCCAGCCCTTATTCTCGTGACAACAAAAAAGTTCATACGAAGGAATGAGAGTGTCACCACAAGCTAAGAGATATAAAAGACAATCTCTTATGTATTGTTGCAGATTAAGGCGATGACTAAAAGTGTAGAAAACGATTTTATTCTCAATCTTTACTTTATCATTCACTACTTCGTGAAATTCATTCATTTGCACGGCATACCCTAACCTCTCCAGTTCTCTAACTAAAGACAGGGTATCAATGCTAACCCAGGGTTTTCTGGTTTGTCCAAAGAAACCGTCATATCCAACGAGTAAATTTATCTCTTTCATTGTATTTCTTTAACCTCGCTTTGTAACATTTCTTTCGCATATTGTAACACCATTTCCGGAGTAATGTCCTTCATACAGTGGAAATGACCTTCAGGACATCTTTTATGTCCATGTTTACCACAGGGGCGACATTTTAAATCTACCTGCACTACTCTATCGCCCTCTCTATAAGGAAAGCAACCAAATCTTTGAACTGTAGGACCAAAAATAGCCAGAACAGGAGTTTTAACTGCGTTTGCCAGATGCATAGGAGCACTATCATTAGTTATAATCAAACGACAATTGCTTATAAGTTCAGCAGAACCGAGGACATTAAAATTGCCTGCACTATTAAATGCCTGCACTCCTGCTTTTTCTATGATTTCCTGGCAAAGCTGACTTTCCTCACCACTTCCTATCATCACGCATTGATATCCTTCTACAGTTAAGGCTTTCACAATTTCTGCATAATAATCAGGCAACCAGCGTTTTGTTGGCCAAACCGAACCTGGTGCTATAGCTATCATCTTTTCTGGTGTGAGTTTATTACTATGGATATACTCCTGCACCTTTTTTTGAATTTCAGGACGGATAAAGAGTTCTGTTTGATAATCAAATTCCTGATCGCTTAAAGCTTTTAGTAATAACAATCCTCTTTTGACTACGGGAACACCTTTAGGTAGATCAATGGTTAAGTTTTTAAATTTCTGTCTGGGATAACCAAGACGAATCTTTGCTCCACTAAAAAGCATAAGCAACGAAGAAGAAAAAGATATATGCACGGATATAGCTAAATCATAATTATTCTTTCTTAAAGTATGCACCAATTTTATAAAGGAAGGAATCCTCTTTAATAGATTTCGTTTATCAAAGAGATAGATATTATCCACATACGGATTATCCTGATAGATAATTCGGGTCTCCGGAATTAGAATGATATCCACTTTTGCTGCAGGATATAATTGTTTCAAAGCTCTCGGAATGGGAGTGCTCATAATCACATCGCCAAAAAAGGCTGTCTGAATAAAGAAAATCCTCTTAATCTCTTTCATAATTCCTGTATAAGCTCAATATATTTAGAAATCATAATCTCTTTATCAAATTTCTGTGCTTCAGTTTTCCCCTTTTCAGCCAGTTGGATTCTCAATTCTGGTGAATTTGCAAGTTTTAAGATTGCATCTTTTAACTTTTCAGGATTTGAAGGAGGAACTAAAAGTCCATTTTCTCCATCTTTAATTAACTCAGGAATGCCACCTGAAGCTGTTGCAATAACAGGAACTCCTGCTGCCATAGCTTCCAGAATAGAGGTGCCTAATCCTTCCTTTTTAGAAGCTAAGACAAAGATATCCAGAGAGTTAAGAATCTTTTCTATCTCTGGTTGAAATCCGGTAAAAATCACTTTATCTGAAATATTTAGTTCTTTTGCCAGTTCCTGCATAGCGTTTTTCAGCTCTCCCTCACCAACCGCTAAAAAGAATAAATCCTTTCTTTCCCTGAGTGCTAAAGAGGCAGCTTTTAAAAAAGTGGGATAATCTTTATAGTGATCAAAAGCGGCAATCATCCCGACTAAGATAGAATCCCGGGGTATATTCCATTTTGCTCTAATAGTAGGATCTCTATTTAAAGTATCAAATTTATTGCTATCTATACAGCTATATATAATATTAATTGATTCTTTTGATACTCCGTTTTCCATTAAAACCTTTTGGACACCTTCCGATATAGCAACAATTCTATCCAGGGCTGCATTACGATATTTCCAGCGAGATAAGAGGTTTTTACCGATACTAAATTCTGCTCTTCTCACTCCAATGATTTTTAATGTGGGATAAAAAGCCTTAGCCATTAAACCCCAGCTTAAAGAATGAGCACTATGACATATTAGTACGGAAAAGTGATGTTTTCTGGCAAACTTTGCTAGGCGGTATCCTGCTATTAAATCCAGTTCTCCCCTAAAGGGAATAGATTTATATTCTAAGTTGTGCTTCTGGAAATATTGTTCTAATTTGGAATGAGGTTGGCACACAAAACAGCCGGGAATGCCTCTTTGTTGCATACCTTCATAAAGATAAACTGCCTGTTGTTGTCCTCCTCGCCAGAGCTTTTCCGAATCAATATGCAGAACTTTTATTTGTTTATTTTCCATAAATAGTGGTATTTATACCAGATACCCCAGGCAGAGCGAGTGCATAATAAAAAACCTGCTTTGCCATCTAAAAACCCTAATTGCAGAATATACATTTTAAGAAACTTTAATATTCCTCTTAAAGCAGCAATAAAGGGATTGCTCTTTTTACCCTTACTCTTTAGCTCTTTTGCTCTTATTTCTCCGTAAAACCGCATTTTTTTGAAATGAGCATCTTTATCAGCATAGGGATAGTGGTATAAAATACCCTTACAGCATCGCTTCTCCATCTCAGTTTTGACACCTTCATGAACAGGTAAATCATTAAAATTGCCTTTTAAACGATTAAAAACTCGTAAGGGACAGTCATTTTGCCAGCCACAGAAATGAATGAGCTTTCCCTCATAAAAAGATTTCCTTTTCAAGCGCCAGGCACAATTAAGAAAATCCTGCTCTCTCAGAGCTTTCAATTCCTCTTGCAAATCTTCTGATAATAGTTCATCAGCATCAAGAGAAAGAATCCAGTCATTTTCTGCTAAGCTTACTGCTTTTTGCTTGGCTTTACCAAAACCTTCCCAGACATCCAGCTTTGCGGTTTTACAGCCAGAAGATTGAGCTAGATCAATGGTATCATCTTCAGAACCGGTGTCCAGAACCACTATTTCATCAGTCCAGGAAAGCGCAGGAAGACATCTTTTCAGATTTGCACTCTCATTCTTGACAATCATTACAGCAGAAACTTTTGCCATTTAAACTTATAAATTTCTAAGCAGCTGATAATTTCTAAAAGTGCCTATCTGCTCTCCGCCATTGAGATTATGCTCAATCCAGCTAAGCACTCTATTATCAAATCTTTCATGCTTATGTGGCTCTCGGAAAGGATTAGGTTTTCCAGAATACTGTAATTTATCCTGCCAATCCATAGCTTTAATGCGTTCTTCCATCACCTTCGGATGAGTTCCGGTAAAAACTGCAAGACGGTCCAGAGGTCCATAATCAAAATATTCAGGTGCTTGTTGATAATAGTTTTCAGCTTTAGCTCTACCCCAGTGCAAACTGTTTAAAGCCCTGCATTTATTCTGCATCAGATGTGGAGGTCTCACCCAGCCATAATGATATATTTCTGCATCTACTTTTGCCACTCTGAGCTTTCTGGTCCCTTCTTCCTGTCTGGGACCCTCATAATAATCAAACCAGCGGAAAGATTGAGCACTCTGATAGGAATGTATTTGCGGAAGATTACGAATTATTCTAATCTCATAAGGATACCAACCATGAGCTTTATGATAATGCTGATAATCACCCCAAAAATGTTTATAGCGAAAAAGTAGCCCTTCCACTTCTTCCCGGTCTAAAAGCTCTTCGCATCGTTTCTGAATTATAGGTAAATATTTTTCGTGCACTACTTCATCTGCCTGAAGATAAAAAAGCCAATCTCCACTGCAAGCTTGCTTTGCAATGTCCGTCTGCAAGGCATTGATAATCCCTTTTTTGAAGTATTTCTCTTCCCAGATAGTATCAATAATCTTTATTTTCGGGTCATTCAGGGCAATAATACTTTCACGGGTGGTGTCATCCTCATCTCCTTTTCCTACCGCTATCACAAACTCATCACAGATTGGTAGTATTGATTTGATGGATTCAACCACTGGATAATAGAGCTTTATCCCATTTCTAACAAAGGAAAATCCGCTAATTTTCATAGTTAAAAGTTATGACCATACTGGAGATTGTAAAGTTTCTGATAGCGAGGGCAAGATTCCATCAATTCTTGATGAGTACCTATTCCTACGATTCTACCGTGTTCCAGAACTACAATTTTATCCGCTTTTTGAATGGTAGAAAGACGATGAGCAATCATAATCACGGTTCTATTTTGCGTTGCATCATCAATAGCTTCTTGCACTAGTTTTTCACTTTCCGTATCCAGAGCACTGGTCGCTTCATCAAAGATTAAAATAGGTGGATCACCTACTATGGCACGAGCTATGCAAAGCCGTTGTTTTTGACCTCCGGAAAGATTTGCTCCTTTTGTCTGTAAAATCTCATCATACTGACTGGGAAAATTCAGTATAAACTCTTCAGCGTGAGCTATTTGAGCTGCTTTCCGAATCTGTTCATCACTCACTTCTTCCAGAGAACCATAGGCAATATTTTCCTTCACAGAACGAGTAAATAGCACACTTTCTTGAGTCACTACTCCAAAAAGCCTCCTCAAATCAGATATCTTTATCTTTCGGATATCTATACCATCAATGAGAATGGCACCCTCTTCCACATCATACATACGATTAAAAAGATTTGCCAGAGTGGTTTTCCCTCCACCACTGGCACCTACAAAAGCTATCTTTTCTCCTTTATGTATGATCAAAGAAACATTATGTAGCACTGGTTTGGAGCCCTTATAGCTAAAGCTTACATTATCAAAAACAATCTCTGAATTGAAATCCTTTTTCTCCACTGCATCTTCAGCTTCCACTACAGATGATTCAGTATTTAGCACAGTAGAGATTCTTCCCAGCGAGACCAGTGCCTTTTTGACATCAGTATAGATTTGAGTTAAAGAATTTAGTGGGTGCAACATAGAAAACATAGCAAAAAGGAAAGCGGTAAAATCCCCTAAAGAAAAAGTGGAACCCGGAGCAAGAATCATCCTACCACCTATCACAATCACAATCACTCCGGTAAATAAAGTGGTCATCTCAGAAAGTGGAACATTCAAAGCACTATATCGCTGTGCCTTTTTCCACAGCTTCAGATGACGCTTGTTTATCTGACTGAAGATTTTGTATTCGCTTTCTTCTCTCCGAAATGCCTTCACAATCTTCATACTGTTCAGCGCTTCTTCCACTGTGGAAAACATTGAGGAAAGTTGTGCTTGAATGCGTCTGGAATATTTCTTTATCTTCTTACCTAAAAACCCTATGGATAATGAGAAAGCTGGTAAAACAATGATACTATAAAGAAATAGCTGGGAATTCATTAATAATGCTATCCGCATATAAACCAGAATAGTAACTACATCCCTGATCCCTTCCAGCAAGGAACGAATAAATTGCTCACTTACAATCTCTACATCATTCACCATCCGAACTAATGCGTCACCTACTCTATTCTGATTGAAAAACTCAAGCGATTGCTTCATATATCGCGAAAACATAAGGTTCCGCACATCCCGAATAGTGTTTCCTCTTAAATCTACAAAGAGTACCCGCTGAATGTAATAAAAGACATTCTTCAGCACCATCGTTATCACAACGAACAGACAAATCGCATAGAGTAAACTTAGTGAACTAGTCTGGAGCATAATCTGTTTTAAGCTTTCCCAGAAAGGTGCTAAATCACTTAACCCTTTTATTGCAAATATCCCCCCTATTTCACTCATAAAACTGCTCCAGGCAGTTCCTATAGCCTCAAAGAACTGCCCCATAGTGGTATATAGGGCAGCAGGTTTATTGGGATTGAACACATAATCAAAGAGAGGAATTACAAAAGTGATACTGATACCTGAAAAGAGAGCATACAAAAGCATCGCTATCAGACCTGTAACCAGGACAGGCCAATAGCGAAACATTATGCCATAGATTTTTTTCAGGTCTTTCCAGTTGCCTTTTGTATTAGTCGATTTACTCATAATTTACAATATAAAAAAAGCCAGCTTCCGCCGGCAAGTAAAATCTTGGCACGCCCAGAGGGATTCGAACCCCCAACCCTCTGATCCGTAGTCAGATGCTCTATCCAATTGAGCCATGGGCGCACCTACTTTTTTCTATGTTTGAAATCTATATTATTCTGTCAAGTATAAATTACTGTTTCAATCTTATTTTTCTTTTCTTTGTTTTTTCCACTTCAAAACCTATTTATCTTTATAATAAATTATTATTATCCCCTGTTAAAAGTACATTTTTGATGAGGAGGAAATCCTTTTTCATCCTTTCTTGCCTCACAAGTCATTAAATTAATCATAGGATTAACCTTTATAAAAAACCCCGGTATTACTACCAGGGTTATTCTTTTAGCTAACTTGGTATTTATTCTATTTCATCAGAACTGCTTTGCGCTGGAAGCTTTCTTTCCCAGCTTTCATAACGATATAATATATTCCATTGCCGCTAAGATTGCCATTATTATCACTTCCATCCCAGGTTATTCTATGATGTCCCTTCTCTTGAGTGCCTAAATCAAAAGTTTTGACTATTTGACCACGAGTGTTATAGATTATAAACTTTACCTCTGATTTTGTTTCAAGAGTGAAAGGAATATAAGCTATAGGATTAAAAGGATTGGGATAGACTGGTTGTAATTCAGTTACCAAAATAGAAGGTGTATTACTGCTATCGTTAGGATTGTAGTCAATAGATATGGAACCAAATATCTTGATAGTCCCATCCAGGTCATTGCACTGCAGCCAATAATAATAAGTTCCACTTTCTGTTACCTCTGTATCAGTATAGAGATATGTTCTGGGTTCAGAGGTATTAGTAGCTGAGATCAAAGGACTGATTACTTCAGCTGTGAACAGTTCATTTTGGGTGCTACACATAACATAGAATCCTAACAATCCAGTCTCAGTTTGAGTAGTCCACATTATGTTGATTTTATTTTGCGGATTAACATAAGCGGTGAAAGAAGAAAGTTCTACCGGTAGAGGATTCTCATTACCTACGATAATGGGAATTCCGATATCCTCTCCTTTTGTGCCACTGAAACTGATACTAAAGACAATCTGCGTTCCATTACCAGAAACAACATTCCATCTATTATTTAGGTAATAAGCTCCATAGGTATTGCTAGTTAGTATGGTTATAGTCCAACTTGTTGAAATACCAGTATTTAAAATTATGTTAAGTTTTTTAAAGCTATCAGCTTGATTGGGAATGGGAGGAAATCCATCCAGATTACCCCTTTCTGCATCTCCACCGAATACTTTAATTTTAAGTCCCGTAGTTTCTTCTACTACATATACATCATTAGGAAAGTAAGGTATATGTACTTTAGTTACAAAAATATCTTGACTGTTATTGTTACTGTAAAGGCTAATATTATTTCCGAAAGTAGCAGTCCCGTTAAAATAACCGGTGATATAGCTATTTCCTGAGGAATCAGTGGAAATACCATAACCCTGATCGGCACTGCCTCCTCCAGCTTTTTGTGCCCAGAGCCAATTACCACTACTATCCAGTTTAGCTACAAAAATATCACTACCACCATTACTGGCAAGGTTTATACTACCGAAAGTAGCAGTACTTTGGAAATAACCAGTAACATAGCAATTTCCCGAGGAATCAATGGCGATACCATAGCCGTAATCAGTGTTATTCCCTCCAGCTTTTTTTGCCCATTGCCATTCTCCATTACTATTCAGTTTGACTACAAAAATATCAGTACCTGAAGAAATAAGTTGTGTTTTCCCAAAATTAACAGTTCCTGCAAAACAACCAGTAACATAGCTGTTTCCTGAAGAATCAGTGGCAATATTCCAGCCTTCATCAGCTAAACTTCCTCCAGCTTGTTTTGACCATTGCCATGCTCCATTACTATTCAGTTTTGCTATAAAAATATCATTACTTCCGATACCGGTAAAGGTCGTACTTCCGATAGTAGCAGATCCGGAAAAATAACCAGTGACATAGCAGTTACCCGAGGAATCAGTGGCTATGCCACGGCCGTAATCAAAGTTAGCTCCTCCAGCTTTTTGTGCCCAGAGCCAATTACCACTACTATCCAGTTTAGCTACAAAAATATCAAAACCTCCACTACTGGTAAGGGTTAGTGATTCTCTGAAGGTAACAGTATCTTGAAAAAAACCCGTAATATAGCTGTTCCCCCAGGAATCAGTTGCAATACTATAGCCCCAATCATAGCTTAGTCCCCCAGCTTTTTGTGCCCAGAGCCAATTACCATCGCTATCCAGTTTGGCTACGAAAATATCTTTTTCTCCTTTAGCGGAAAGGGGATATGTTGGATCGCCGAAAGTAGCAGACCCTGAGAAATTACCAGTAATATAGATATATCCATAGGAATCAATAGCTATACTCAAGCCAAAATCGTCGCTGGTTCCTCCAGCTTGTTTTGCCCATTGCCATTCTCCATTACTATTCAGTTTTGCCACAAAAATATCATTACTTCCCCTACTGGTAAAGGTCGTACCTCCGAAAGTAGCAGACCCGGAAAAATAACCAATGACATAGCTGTTTCCCGAGGAATCAGTGGCGATATCATAACAGTAATCGGCGTTAATGTCTCCAACTTGCTTTGCCCATTGCCATGCATTGCTCTGAGCGAAAATAAATGTAGCGCAGAATAATAACGATATCAATAAAAGTGTCTTTTTCATTTTAAATACCTCTCTTTTTAATTAAATTTTGAAAAAGTTAGTAGTGGATTAGGAATAAACCGAGAGGTAAAGAGATAAAACTGCTCTTTAAACCTCTTGCCGAAAAAAAAATAGTTGATATTTAAATAAATAATCACAGCTTAAAGCTGAGACGATAATTACTCTATTTTGATGCGTGATATTATTCTTTAAATATGATGTAAAACCCATTGATTTAATACGCCTTTTAACCCTAAGATTCATACATTTTCTTCCTTTCACTTCTTTCATAATAATGAATAATAAAAAATTAGACTTCATCTTGTTTACTTTACATATGACTCGATACTTCTAATAAAATAGTTTATTAATTAAATATATCGCAACTTAGTATATGAATACCATAAATAAAATTATGGAATTTATTTCAAGTGTTTTTTAAAGCATTTTTGTTAGCAGGTTATAACTTATTGTTATTTATTTAGTTATAGAGCATAATTATTTATTAAAAGGATACTATTATGGTTCATAATTATTAATAAAGATTTATAGTATAGAAGGAATAAATTCACAAAAGAATAAAATAAATTTGCAGATGGAAGTGATTAATCTGAATAAAAACTAATATATTCGGGTGGTTAATAATTATTGTCAGCTAAGTAATGTTGAGAGAGCGTATAGTTCTATTAATCACAAGTGTATTTGTTATGGTTTATGCTAATAGCTTGTGTTTTTTACTAATATGAAAATGTCCTACTTTTCCTCATCCCGATGAAGTGGATTACTTTGTTAGGACAAAATCCCGTATTCTTTAAGGTGTATTTTCTCATATTTTTTGAAAGAAGAAAGAGCAAAGATTGCACCTTCCTTCCTTCAATTTTTTCTTCCAAAAACATTAGAACTCCAATCCCATTTTCGTCAAGCAAAGAATTGATGGTGGACTTCTGAAGGGGATTTATAACCCAATGATTGATGTAATCTTTCGTCATTGTAGAACTTGATGAAACCTTTCAATCCTGAATATGCGTCTATAAATGTCCGATATTCTTTGAGATATACTTCTTCATACTTTACTGTTCTCCAGAACCGCTCAATAAAAATGTTATCAAAAGCTCTTCCTCGTCCATCCATGCTTACCCGAATATCACGGTTCAATAGTTCCGATGTAAACAAGTTGCTGGTGAATTGAGAACCCTGATCTGTATTGAATATCTCAGGCTTTCCCATTTCCAAAGCTGCTTGCAGTGCGCTTACACAAAATGCAGTATCCAAAGTATTGGATAATTCCCAGGAAAGAATATATCTGCTGAACCAATCCATAACCACCACCAGATAAAGCCAGCCATTTGTCATCCTGATGTAGGTTATGTCAGAACACCAAACCTGATTCGGTCGCTCTATTTTCAGATTTTTGAGTAAATAAGGATATACTCTGTGCTCAAAATCAGGTTTGCTGAGATTAGGTCTGCGATAAATGGCTTCAATACCCATTTTGTCCATCAGAGTTTGAACTTTCCTTCTACCAACGGACAGATTATACTTCTTCAGTTCAATCATTATCCGACGGGAACCGAAAAATGGATTTCTGGTGTAAATCTCATCAATCTTAGCCATTAGCTCTAAATCAAACTCATTAATGCGCGGTTTGTAATAGTAGGAAGACTGAGAGATGCCCAGTAACTCACATTGACGTACAATACTGATACTCTCTTGCGCTGATTCAATGAGCTGCACTTTAGCCCTTACCGATGATACCAGATTTTTTTTTCAGCCAGTCTAATTCTACTTTTAGCTGGCCAATTTGTTTGTATAACTCCTCTATTAGCTGAGCGTTATCTTCTTTGTCTCTTCTTCGCTTGTCGGAAAAAATCTCTTCAGATCTCGCTAACAACTGGTTCTTCCACTGACTGATTTGATTCGGATGTAACGAAAATTCTGATGCCAATTCCGCTATTTTCTTTCTGCCTTCGATTGCCGCTATGGCAACTTTGCTCTTGAACTTGCCACTGTAAGTGCTGCGTTTCTTCATTTGAACCTCCCACGGTTGTACTTTTTTTCATTGTTTTCTCAATGTCAAGCACACCTTATTGGGCTGTCCTAAAAACCTAATCCACTATACGGTGCCAGTTTTAGCTTTTGTTACTTAGTTCGTTTAAGCTTACTACAATAGAAAGCCTCTATGAGGCTTGTGCAGATGGGGACATCTGCACACCACTTCATCTGCACTCCCTCTACATCTACAAAAAACTACACTCCAGGTAAAGCTACACAACAACACACTTAAAAGCAAATCTATATAAACCAAAACCCCCGATTTAATTATCGGGGTTCTGGAAGAGGCAATAACTACATTTTATTCGTTTTGTTTTATTTATTATTACATCTGCTATTCTAATACCTGGACCACCAGGTCATATTCTTTAATTATATGCTCTTGGATTAAGTAATCATTTTTTTCATTAAAACAGTCTTTTTATATAGCTTTGGATTAGGTAATGATTCTTTTATTTCATTAAAACAGCTTTTCTTTGACATTGGGTTTTACCCGCTTGCATAACCAGATAGTAGATACCATTACCACAGAGACTACCATTATTGTCACTTCCATCCCAGATTATCCTATGATGTCCCTTCTCTTGAGTGCCTAAATCAAAAGTTTTGACTATTTGACCACGAGTGTTATATATATTAATCTTTACTTCAGATTGAGTTTCAAGAGAAAAAGGTATATATGCTATCGGATTAAATGGATTGGGATAGACATTATCTAAACTGGTCACTAATGGGATATCACCACTGGAATTTGAGTTTGCCTCATATTTTACTTCTATGGGTCCATTAAATCCCGTTGTTCCATCTAAACCATTATACTGTAACCAGTAATAATAGGTTCCGCTAACATCCAATTCTGTATCGGTATACATATAAGCTTTAGGTTGAGAGGTATTAGAGGCATTTATTAGAGGACTAATTACATTAGCATTACTTAAATTGTTTTCCGTTTCACGAAGCACATAATAACCTATCAAACCAGTCTCAGTCTGGCTTACCCAGTTTAGGTTAACCTTATTCTGATTAGAGATGGTAGCAAAAAAGGAAGTAAGCTCTACAGGAAGTGGCGGTTGATCCTCTTTAAAATCAAACTTAATATTAGGATAGCCTTCAATCAATTCACCTTCGGGAGGTTCATCCGGGTCTATCCCCTTCCCACCTTTGCTATCTTGATAACAAACCAAGCTACGATAAGCTCTATTACGATAAGTGGTGCAATGAAAATAATCATCATCATTACCTATACTGGAACCACTGGCATTTACTGCTATCACTAAATTATCCACATTATTATAGGAAAAGGGTGTATTTAGGGTAATCTCTATCCAACCAGCCGTTGCCGGTAATGTAATATCTCCATTGAATACTTGCGTAAGTTCGTTAATAGGTATCCAATCATTACTACTGGCAAAAGATGAAAGAGGGGTATGTCCCATATATACAGTCCAATTAGTTGTTGTACTTGCCACCGTGGGAACATCCCAATAATAAGATATTTTATCTATCTTATTGGCTTTATTAATCTCGCTCTGGAGAAAAATAGTCTGACTGTAACTATTATTATGATATGGCTCAATAGGCAGACTGTAATCGGAGTCCTCAGTACCTATAACTGTCACTACTGGAGGCAAACCTTCTGCGGTCAAAGATATATTATAATTCTCCGAATTAAAAACAACAACTAAGGTTGCTGATAAATTTCCCACCGTAGTTGGTGTTACATAAATAGGAATGGAATAAGATTCACCATTCTCTAAGGATATAGTACCCATACTACCTAAAGAGAACTCACCTGCATTTGTACCGCTGAAATAAACATTATCCACTTCCAGCGTTCCACCGCCTGTATTAAATATAGTCAAATATTTAGGACCATTTAATACATTATGATTAACCAACCCAAAATCAATAGTATTAAAATCATAACTTAATATAGGTGGTGCAGGAATCTCTTCTATCACAATATCATCCAGACCTAAATCGGTTTTACCTTTTAGTTTATTAACCATTCCCTTAAATCTAATATAAACTGTAGAATTAATATAATTAGATAGATTAATAACATTCTGATACCAATTCAGGGTATTATTAGCATTGCTATGCGTGTATAAATTATTCCAGTTTATCTGATCCGTAGAAATTTCTATCAATAAAGGATTCGCTACAGTGCTGGTCCCTATCCAGTACCAATAAGTAAGTTGTTTAGGATTAGAACCTAAATTGATAGGTGGAGTAATTAAATAATAAGGATTATAGCTTGGTGAGGTCATAAATCCCTTTAACCAACCATAATAAGAACCACTATGAGCAGAACGAGGTCCATGAGGGGTATTGCCTGATTTAACTGCCCAATGTATTATTGATCCACTCGCTCCTTCCGCTAGTTCCCAATTTAATGGTAATGTCCCGTTATTTTCAAAATCGCCAGCTGTATAAGGAAAGTTTGTAATAGTAGGATCAGTTCTGGTTGTAAAACTACGTACTGTCGCTTTATTCCCTTCACCACCATCGTTGTAAGCTGATACGGTCCAATAATAAGTTGTGTTATAAGATAATTCCTCTGTAAAAGCATAAGAAGTTGAAGCAGTATCAGTGAATAATGGAGGGGGTGAGCTTGTCCCAAAATAGATTTTATAACCTGCTGGTGTTCCTCCAGAAGAAGGTGCATTCCAGATTAAGGTTGGTTTTATATTTACATTGTTTGCATTATCATCAGGAGAAATTAAGGTTGGTGTGCCAGGAGCCTGCATAATAGTCCTAAAACTGAAAGCGGTAGCTTTTTCACCCTCTGCTGCCGCTGTATATGCTGAAACAGACCAATAATAAGTAGTGTCATAAAGAAGAGGAGAACTAAGTGTATAGGAAGTCTGGGTAACATTAGCAATTTGTGTGGTAGGAGGATTATTCTGGTCGCAAAAAACTTTATACCCTGAAGGGCTTACACCACTTTGGGGACTCCAACTAAAAGTAGGAGTAATGCTAACTCTGGTGCTATTATTAGCAGGTGAAACTAAATTTGGTGGTTCTGGAACTTTCTCTGGTCCAAACACACAATCAATAATATAAGATGCAGAACCAGGAGCTGTCCTAATACCTAAATAATAATTGTTATTAGCTAATGAACTTAGGGGAATAGAAAAGTATTGAAAAACTCTTTTATAATTAAAATACTGATTACTCCCTAATTGTTGCCAATTAGTTTTATCAGCCGAATATACAATCTGTATATAACTTGTACTAGAACAAAGCCCCCAAAAATTTAGATAACTATCTGAATTTATTTTTAATTTGGGAGTAACTAATATGTATTGATTATTGTCATTAACATTTTTTAGTGCTACATATCCCCCTTCAATTCTTTCAGTTTTGGTATTTTGTGTCCATCCACCAGGATTATCCCAACCTGCAGGTGGAAAACCATAAGATTCAAATCCTTCAGCTAATTGAGTGGAAGTCGGCGTTTTAAAACTCCTTATTGGACAATTGCTTGCAGAACCTGATCCGTTTTGGGGGACAATCTTCCAATAATAAGTTGTACCTGCGGTTAATCCAGATAGAGAATAAGTCATTGATTGCTGTCCAGTTACAACTTTAGGTGGATTGGAAGAAGTTCCAAAGTATACATCAAACTTATTGGGAAAACCACCACCACATCCCCAGGTAAGAGAGTCACCTACTGTAAATGCATATCCATTATTGGCAGGATAAACATAATTAGCTGGATTAGGAGCAGAATTTACAACAGCAAATCGTATGTTTGGACGATATGAAGTTCTATATCCGTATGAATTTAGAAAGAACAGATGATCCGTACTTATATACGCAACAATTACTCGCAGAGGTGTAACAAAAATAGGGATAACCATAATACCAGCTTCCATCATCACATTTAGATAATATTTCAATACTGCTATTGTTATCCCAATAAAATGGAGTAGAAAATCCTATTTCTATCCAAGCTAATCCTAAACTATTAAATACTAGATTTCCAGAAAAAACTTGAGTAGATGGGGACGAAGGAAATTGAACACCATTATCATCATTAGATGAGGTGTATGAAGTAATACTTTTTGATCTTATATAAAACTTAACATTATTTACTATATAATCTACAGGTCTTCCTCCTATTGTAGCATCTTCTCCTATTTGAAATGCTATACCGTGAATATTACCTCCATAAAATCCAGCATTATTAAGCTCAGCTTTAGTATACAGCATCTTGCACCAGCTATAATTCGAACTTGGAGAGAATGGTGCAACTGTAGTTGTTTGTGTTCCAGAACCAATAGTATAAATATTATTAGCTATAATCAGTCCACAGACCATCACTAAAGAGCAGATTAATATTATTTTTTTCATTTAAACACCTTCTTTTTTTTGACTCTTATATTAAAGACCATAATTAAATTATAATATAAATTTCAACCTTTTTTTTTGATTTATTATTTGTCAAGAAAAAAATGAGATTTTTTGGTAATTTAATTATTTAAAAAATACAACCTATTAAAAATAATTAAGTTAGTTCTAATAAATTAAAATAAAAAAGTTTCACCAGGATAAAAGTTATAATTGAAAAGCAAAAAATAGCATCCTCCCAGAATCTTTAATAACTCAGATGACCATATCCTTCTTTTCATCAAGGGTTACCCGCTGTATCTTATCTAATGAACTTTTAACGCTTTAATCATCTTTTCACAATTTAAATTAGGCAAGGAGTTTCCCTTGATTCATAATCAGGTTAAAAGTATCCAGACTTCTTTATTATCGTTGTTTATTTAACTTGCTAACATATTTTGATATTAATAGATCTTTACCTTCTCAAAATATTACAAATACAAGCTACTATTTTATAAAGAAAAAATCCCTTTACGAAAATCACTATTTCCAGGAAATAGCTTTTACCTTACAAGGAGGAAAGATGCATATCTGGCAAAGATGGCTTTTGCCTTGTCTGATACTGATTTGTTGCTTCAGCAGTTTATTTGCTGCAGGTGAGACTATATATGAAATCCGGGTGGAAGGGAACCGAAATGTGCCGGAACAGTTGATCCTATCTTCTTTTTTATTGAGGACAGGGGATCCTTTAGACCCCGAGAAGGTAGCTCAATCCATTCAGCAGATATACAAAATGGATATGTTCTCAGATATAAGGGTATACAGTGAGCCCTATAAATCAGGAGTGAATCTCATTATACAAGTAGCAGAGAATCCAGTTTTGGCACATCTGGATTATGAAGGTATAAAAGCGATTAAGAAAGATAGATTGGATGAATTGATTCAAACTCGCAGTGGCACTTTCTGGAATGATTATAAGAAGCACGATTTATTAAGCAAGCTCAAAGCGGAATATGAAAGCAAGGGATTTGGTAATGCCAAAATAGAGATTCTGGAAGAACCAACTGAAGATGGCAAAGTGAAAGTAAAGATAATCGTTGATGAGGGTAAGCGCCTTTCCATCAAAGAAATCGTCTTTGTGGGGAATGAGCATTTTGATGACAAGACTTTACTGAAAAGAATGAAGACCAAACCAGCAAGTTTACTGCGTTCGGGTCGTTTTGTAGAAGATAAATTTGAGGCAGACCTGAAAAGTCTTTCCGATTTCTACAAGAAGAATGGTTTTATTGATGTAAAAGTTGGACCCTACGAACTTCGTAAGATAGGAGATAAATATCTGGAGCTGGTGCTAAATATTCAGGAAGGTGCACAATATTTACTTTCTGGTATAACGGTCACGGGAAATGAGCACTTTACTACAGAAAAAATTTTGAGCTGTTTCACTTTGAAATATAATGAACCCTTTGACCAGGAAAAATTTGATACTCAACTGGCAAATGTTTATTCGCTATATTTTGACGAAGGTTTTATCTATACTTATATAGACCAGGAGATTCAGAAAGAAGGAAATCGGCTCAATATAATTCTAAAGATAACAGAGGGAAATAGAGCCAGAATCAGGCAGATTAATATCACTGGCAATCGTAGAACTAAAGATAAGGTAATTATCAGGGCTTTAGAAATAGCGCCAGGAGATTATTTCCGTCAAAGTCAGGTCATACGTAGTCAGCAGAATATTTATAATCTTGGCTTCTTTGAGCCAAACATAAAGTTGGATTACACTCCTATCAATAGCAATGGAGATATAGACCTGGAAATCAATGTTACTGATAAACCCTCTGGCGTTGCCAATGGTGGCGTAGGCTACAACAGTGCAGATGGCTTCATTGGGCAGCTTTCAGTTAGTATGGGTAACATTATGGGCAATAATTGGTCCAGCAGTTTAAGCTGGGAATTTGGACGTTATACGGAAGATTTTCAATTTAGCTTCACCAATCCTAATTTTTTGGATACTGATCTTCTTCTAGGAACTTCTGTTTATTATACTACTAAGGACTGGAGTTCTTTCTATTATAAAATCTATACTCGTGGTGCAAGCATTCGGGTTGGAGAGTATCTTCCTTTTATTGATCGCACCCGTCTACTGGCTGGCTATTCCATCTACTCCAAAAAATATCGCATAACCAATATGAATATGATTATGCAGGATCCTGAAAACAATGCCACTTTAATTGAACTGGATTCTCTGGATTGGAGATACACCAGTTCAGTTAATGCCACCATAAGTCGGGATAGCCGGGATAATATTTTCTTCCCAACTAAAGGAAGCCAATTGACACTCTTTTCGGAAATAGCAGGCGGAATTTTAGGTGGAGATTTTGATTATTTCAAGCAGATTGCCCAGGTGAACTGGTATATGGAATTGTGGTATAAATTTGTTCTTAGAACAAAATGGCGTTTTGGGTATATAACTCCTTATGGAAGGTCAAATGATGCTCCTCCTGATGAAAAGTTCTATCTTGGGGGAACAGGAGTAGATGGCATTAGAGGTTATCCAGACCGTTCCATAGGACCAAATGGTGGAGGTTCAAGAGAGATTATCTTTTCCACCGAACTGGGATTTCCTATAGCGGGTGACCAGATAATAGCTCTGGCATTCTTTGATGCTGGAGATAGCTACAATAAATTAAGGACTTTCAACTTTATGAATATGAAAAAAGGAATCGGATTGGGCATTCGGATCCAAAGTCCCTTTGGTTTAATTGGATTTGATTATGCTTATAATCTTGATGAAGACCACTGGGAACCACATTTACAGATAGGGACCACCTTTTAATGCCATACAAACATATTTTTGGTCCAGTCCCATCACGAAGATTAGGGATATCCCTAGGGGTGGATGTTATCCCTTACAAATATTGTCCCTTGAATTGTGTTTATTGCGAAGTCCAACGCACCAATCATTTAACTGTGCGGAGACAGGAGTTTTTCCCTCCAGAAGAAATCATCTCCGAAGTGAGAGAAGTTTTATCAACTAATCCAAAACTGGATTATGTCACTTTTTCTGGTGCTGGTGAACCAACTCTTTATAGCAGAATTGGAGATATTATTCTCAGGATAAAAGAAGAATTCCCTCAATATAAGCTGGCATTATTGACCAATGGAGTTCTTTTAAAACATCCTACGGTTCGCAAAGAAATCCTTCCTCTGGACCTTATTCTTCCTTCTTTAGATGCCTGTCATCAGGATACTTTTGAGAAGATAAATCGTCCTCATCCTTCCATTAAAGTTTCGGATTTAATTTCTGGCCTCATAGACTTAAGAAAGGAATATTCTGGTCCCATCTGGTTGGAAGTTTTTATCATTGCTGGATTAAACGATTCGGAAGAAGAATTGGAATGTTTGAGTAAAGCACTGAATCGGATTCAACCGGATAAAGTGCAATTGAACTCTCTGGATAGACCAGGAGCAGAATTCTGGGTTAAACCTGCAGGAAGCAAAGTTTTGCGGGAAGTGCAAAGATTCCTGTCCGAACGAGTTAATATGCCAGTGGAAATAATAGCCAGAATACCTTCTGATAAAGATGAGTTGATAATTCCTCCTGAGATAGAACAAAAGTTCGCTACACTTCTTAATGACCACCCTTCTACCCCAGAGGAAATATCTAAAGCTTCAGGTCTTCATATCAATGAAGTTAGTCATTATCTCCGTCAATTGCATTTAGAACATAAAATTAGTATAAAACAGGGGCAAAAAGGGCCCTTATTTGTATGGAAAAAATCCTGAATACAGCAATAGTATGTGCAGCAGGTTCTGGAATCAGAATGGGTAGCTCAGTTAAAAAACAATGGCTTCCATTAAAGGGAATTCCTATCATTATCCATACATTAAAGAAGTTTTTCAGCTCATCCATTATTCACAATATCATCATTCCTGCTCCTGAAGAGGATCTGGATTTCTGTCAGGAACTTATTGCTAAATACTTTCACGATTCAGATAAGCCCTGGTTAGTTATCCCAGGAGGTGTGGAAAGGCAGGATAGCATTTTTGCAGCTTTACAGCATTGTCCAGGTGACACAAATATGGTTTTTATCCATGATGCGGTGCGTCCCTTCATAACAGAAGAACTTCTGGACAAACTTTATGATATAGCTCTAAAAGAAAAAGCGGTAGTACCTGTAACAAGGATTAAGAATACGGTTAAGAAAATTGCAAAAGATTATATAGTAGAAACTGTCCCCAGAGAGAATCTGGTTCAGGCATTAACTCCTCAAGTTTTTTCCTATGAACTCATAATGTCTGCCTATTTCAAAGCCTATGAGGATGGTTATATCAGCACAGATGATTCAGCCTTAGTAGAATATTATGGAGCAAAGGTAAGATATCAGTTCTGTTCTGAATTAAATTTAAAAATCACCGATGAGCTTGACCTATTTTTCGCAGAAAAGATAATAGAAAACAAGCTGATTTAATAAGGAATTTTTCTATGCAAAAATTATTGAGAATATACAATCAAATATTAGAATACCTAGCCCGAATAATAGAAAATATTCATATCCCTTTATTTTTGCCAGGGATAGGATGCGGTGTTCTAGGGTTGGCATTGCCAAAAGTTTCACTTCATATGGGAGAGTATGCTTCCAGGTTACTTCGTTCTCTAGAATATAGAGGTTATGATTCAACTGGAGCAGCATTTCAAGGTGAAGATGAAAATATCATTTTACTCAAAGATGTAGGTGCACCGAGCACTTTAGTAAAAACTCTGGGAATAGAAAAACAAAGTGGTAAGCTTTTCTGTGGACAGGTGCGTTGGGCAACTTTTGGAGCAGTAGATAAAAATAACGCTCAGCCGCATCAAGTAAAATGTAAACGCCATCTATATGGTGCGCATAATGGAAATATAACTAATACACCAGAGCTTAAAGTCTGGCTTACTCAAGAAGGACATATAGTTGTTTCCGATAACGATGGAGAGATGCTTGTTCATACAGTGGAACATTTTTTTGATATTGAAATGGATAGAGCAGGCAATCCAACG
>MTKZ01000922.1_pt1 | contig 102670 bp, 78 predicted proteins | sample 1042781 | NCBI WGS metagenome assembly MTKZ01 (sample SAMN06212207, study PRJNA360539) | anaerobic digester metagenome | biome: Wastewater treatment plant; material: sludge; isolation source: anaerobic digester fed with sludge from wastewater treatment plant | place: Denmark: WWTP Viborg ... | reverse complement strand
CCCTGTGCCTGCCCGTTAAAGCCTGTCCAGATTATCCCGGCTATATTAGGATTATCCTTGAACCCTTCCACCTCTACCATGCCAAGTGTTTGCATTATAACAATTGTGTTAGGATTAACATTGGCTACAGCGTCGATAAGTTCGTACTGGTTGCCCGGAAGGACAAGTGTCAGTCTGTCACTTTCCTCACCTGCAGTCTGGTCGTCTGTACCTGTAAAAACGATAGCTACATCTGCTGAGGAAGCCATATCAGTAACCTCTTTATCAATTGTTGATAAGGCTGAAGCACGATAAACAAGATAAATTGTCTGAGGTCCGGCTAATCCAAGTTTATTTATCTTGCCGGCAACTGTTCTTGCCCCACCGTATGCACCTGCCGCCATTGCTCCCTGCCGAAGAGCTTCGAATGTGGCAAGAAGGTTCCCTGTAGGAGAACCAACTCTTGCTTCTATTGTACCTCCGTCGGCCGGAACATTTAACCTGAGGTTCATTTTATCGATGTTGGTAATATCAATGCCTGTATAGGATGTCCAGTTACCATCCTGGATATTCCTTACGGAATTTTCTGAGCTCATACCTGAGCCGATAGCAATTCCCTCAGATGCTGCAACATATTTGGTAGCATCGTACTTTGTTGCTGAGCCATCGCTTTTAACGACTTCGAAATCGAGTACAAAGAACAGATTACTTCTGCTTGAAGTACTTGCACCAGGACTGTAAACCACCTCGGCAGTGATACCTTTTTCCGAAAAATAATTCTTAACCCCGGCTACAAGGGATACCATATTCTTCTGATCAGGTCTGCCTGAATAAGGACCTAGCTCCACTCTGTCGGCCTGAGGGCCGATAATAGCGATCTTTTTCAATCCGTCAGTTTTAATTGGAAGGGCTTTGCTGTTGATCTTTGATACAACATTGTTCTTGAGCAGTACCGGTGTTTTGGTTGCCACTTCAACAGCAAGGGCTATATGCCCGGGTGAATTGACTACATCAGGCCGAATTTGCGAGTAAGGCACTTTGCTTTTCGGATCAAATTCACCTATTCTCATGCGGGTAGTGAACATGTTCACAAGTGCGAGATCCATATCTGCTTCTGTAATAAGACCTTTCCCAAGAGCTTCAAGCGCATACCTCTGGTAATAGCTCCCGCAATCAGTATCAACACCTGATTTCAATCCCATGGCAGTTGCTTCAGGACCCGATTTTGCATAAAAATGACCTGTCTCAATGTCTTCGATTGCCGAGCAGTCACCTGTTACATATCCAAATAATCCATATGTTTTGCGGGCTATTGTGTCGACATACAATTTGCTGGCTGACATAGGGACACCGTTAACCCTGTTATATGCAGTCATTATGCTGGGTAATTTATCCCTTATTATAAGGGTCCTGTATGGAGCAAGATAGAATTCCCTCATATCGCGGCTATCCATATTTGAACTGCCGGTATGACGGTCAAATTCACTGTTATTGGCAAAATAATGTTTTCCGCAGGGTACTGCTTTAAGATACACAGGATCGTACCCCATCATTCCGCGTACAAATGCGCCACCTATCTGCGAGATAAGGAAAGGGTCTTCTCCGAATGATTCTCCTGTCCTTCCCCATCTGGGATCCCTGACAGGTTCAACAACCGGCGACCAGTAAGTGAGGGTTGAAATAACATTGTAATTCAGTCCTCTTCCCTCTGTGGCAATGACGCCTGTCTCCCGTTCCATGAGAGCAGGGTCCCAGGCAGATCCCAGGGATGCACTGCTTGGGAAAGAGGTGGCTGCTCCGGCACCAGGATTGAACATACCAACAATGCCATGAAGGGCTTCTCCCCAGACATTATAGGAATTGACACCCAGCCGCGGGACAGCTGCCATATTGTTTCCCAGAAGGCTTTGTTTCTCTTCGGGTGTCATTCTTGAAACCAGGTCGGCTGCTCTTTCTTCAAAAGAGTATGCTGTATTAAGATAAATTGGTTTTTTCGAACTCTCACTGCCTGGTATAAAAGCCATAATGGCAAAGCATGAGAGAATTAACAAAAATGTTCTGATGATTTTTATTTTCATTCTTAAAATAATATGAGTTTAAACATTAGGTTTCAGAGTTCCCGGATATAAATAATAGACAAAATGACAATTAAATTATTCCAATACCCGGTTCATGTTTATAAATAAATCTCCGAAAATACTTTTAAAAAATAAATTCCCGGTTTAATCTCTGTTAAAAAAACCTAATCTATTTAAAGTCCTGCTTTTATTGTCTGATTCTTTTTTCCAAATTTTTCCAGTTTCCGCGGATTCAATCCGACCTGCGAAGTAATAAGTTCCGGGACATTAAATGACTTCATAAAATCAACATAAAATTCCGGATCTTTCTGAGGCAGGATGAAAGGTTTATGCATTTTACCGGCTGTGTCGAAATAGGTGAAATAAGGGCGGGTGTATAAACCATCATCCCTCCGGCTGCTGAAAACCACCCATCTGCCATTGGATGACCACTCATGGAAACTTTCGGTCCTGTTGCTGTTGATTTCTGGTTTTATTTCTTCTCCTGTTGAAAGATCAAGCATATAAATATCACTCTCGGGATGCCATAAAGTAAAATTACCATAATCGGCAAGGCAGAAAAGCAGATATTTATTATCGGGTGATACTCTTGGAAAAGAAATGCTTTTTCCTTTATCTGAGACTTTTATTATTGATTCCGGCTGGCCGAAGCTGCAATTATCAGGATCGAAAGGAATCCTCATAAGATCGTACCTTATCTTATCATAATTTCCCATTGATTGTTTCACTGCACTGCAGTAATATAAGGAGTGGCCATCAGGTCCCCATGAAGGGAAAGTCTCAAGAATGTCCGGCCTCGATAACTGGTCAGTGGTAACAATTAAGTTCTTCCTAATATCATAGACTACGACATCTGATAAAGTATCATAAACTTCAATTTTTCTCCCGGGCATCGCCGGGAAACTCTGAACTATATTATTTACAGAATAAGCTATAAAATCACCTGAAGGATGCCAGGAAGAATAAACTCCGGCTGAAATTGTACTGTCAGTTTTCGTATTGACTTTTGAATATACACCATCCTTGAAAATAATCGTCCCGGCATTTTCTCCTCTCATATGGAACATTATATCCTTTCCCGAATTCCTTGCGAAAGTATGGCAATTCATGCAATTACCACCGCTCAGGCTGTTAAGCATAACAGGTGTCTGCCTGAAATTCTCAAGATTACGCTGATAAATTCCCATTTTGTTCCAGGTCTCAAACCCCGGCTCTATCAGTCTGTAAACGAGGTATTTATCAATAGGCTCCTGAGAGATTTTATTTGTAATTGTCTGGTATTTTGTAAACTCTCCTGAATTCCTGGCAAAAATATCAATGCTGTATTCCCCTGAACCGGATATCTTTAGAAGTTCTTTCCATTTCTTGTCTGGTATTTTAATTTCTCCATTTTTCGAACGAACCATAAATTCTGTTCCTTCATTATTATAAAACCTGGCTAAATAAAGATCAGCCTTATCCATAATCCTGAAATTCAACGGAGCAATATTCGGAGGAATCGTAATTGAAGAATAATCGGGATTCAATATTGCCTGCGAGTCTGTTTCTGTATATTCAGGTATTTTACGGTTACATCCGACAAGAATTACAAAAAACAAAAAAGGAATAAGATTGAATTTAAATTGAGAGTGCAGTATTTTTTTCTTCTTTATCATAAGATTATATATTCGCGAATTGAAGATAGTACCAATAAGTATTCCTGAATTTCTTTCCCAGTTCATATCTGGCAGCAGCTCTGTCGCTCCTAAATTTTGTATAGAGGCCAGCGTATTCATTGAACCTGGCGACAGTCTCAGGACGGAATGAAAATCCTTCCGGGATCACCTGCTTATTTTCATAAAAGTTATAGAAGATCAGTGCCTCCTCAAAGCAAAGAGGTATGGATGTATAACCTAACTCTTTCAGACGCGAGATATTTTCAGCGAAAGAATCCAGCTCTTTACGAAGGAGCAAATCGGCCAGGTAGTACTCAAACGCCATTTTATTTTCCGGGTGATTTTCCAGCAAGTTGTCAAGATTCATACCAGTTGCATTGGAAATAAAATTTTTATTTACTAAAAAGTTCCGGTTACGCTTTATTTCCGGGTCGTTTGCCAGACTTGCAGGATCAGATAGCAATCTTTCATATTTAAGAACCCACTTACGATAAAAAGGAGCCTGCCCCAATATATGCAGATATTTTTCTGCCACATCATTATCACCATTCACAATACTCGTAATAATAAGCCTCTTAAGTGATCGGGGATTCACACCTTTCGCCACCATAGCTTCGAACGCCCAGCGGTAGGCTTCATTATTATATGCAAGGTAATAGAATATATCTCCGCCAAAGACCAGATTCGAATTACGCTCCCATTTCAACCTTAATCCACCGGGCCCGATCTGGGGGTAATCAAACATTTTCTCTCCAAGCTGACCGGAATTAAGTAAGGCAAGGTTCGTATAATAAATAACAAGAGTATTAAGATCGGGGTATTGTTCAGCCTGTTTCAATGCTTTTCTCCATTCAGCCTGCCTTATATGGTAATCAATAGCAAACATCTGTTCAGCCCTCTTGTTATAAGCAAACTTATATATAACAAATACCATCAACAGTATTGTCAGGCTTCCTGTCAATATTTTAATTGTCGTTCCCCTGATAAATTTTACTACTGAGGCATTTACTTTATTTATAAAATAACCTGTGACCATAAGAACGGGTAAAATGAAATAAACTGAGATCAGGCTCACAAGTTCGAAAGTATGGAAAGTGTAAAACAATGGATAGGTAAAGATCTTACCTTTCGGTATAAAAAATAAAAGCTGCGAAAAAAGCCATGGCATTAAAATTCCTTCCAAAATATAAAGGGCAATGAATAAAAAGCGATCCTTCCTGGTCCCTGATAAAACCTCATGAAGGGTGCAAATAACCACACAGATCATTGCAAAACCTCCTGTCAGATAAAAATATAAGGGCCATAAGGAAAGAAACAGGATATAACGGATTTTTGGAGTACTGACAGAGATGTAAACAGCTGTAAAAAGCAACGAGAGCATTAATCCAATTGACTGATCAGGAGTAAACAATTCATTGCTGTGTAATATAACCAGTAACCACACAGGTATAAAAGGGAAAACAAGTCCCATTATATTATACTTACCCAGGATATACTTTGTGAAAAAATAAACCGCCAGGCATTTCAATGTTATTATCAGTGCACCAAGCCATGAGATTACAAAGAACTGAGTGAAGAATGCACCAATGATCAGGGATAAGGGCCCCGGTAGTAAGAAAAAATCTCTTAAGTAGGACAGGTTGAAACGGAATAATTGATTTTGCTCAAGGTAAAGGATATGATATTTATTAAAAACAGCGAAATACATGAACACCAGGATGAATATTACTCCCGGCAGAAGAGATCGGATCATTAAGTTTCTATATCTCGCAGTCATTAAAAAAAGATTTCACCAAAATTATGGATTTTACGTTGAAAATAAAACAGCGCATCCTTTTCAGACACCCTTCGCTACTTTTATTTCAGCCGGAGGAGATCGCTCATTCGTCAATCCTTCGCAAGCTCAGGATTGACTCATTCAAAATGACACTGCCTTTTTCTTGTTATCAACAATTTAAATCTTTAGAATACGCGATGGCTAATCCGGAAAAGGCGCGAACCGGGTTCTGTTTTTTGGAGCGGAAAATGGCTATGCGCAATTGGCGAAAAACAGAGGCGGAGGAGCAAAAGAAAGTGACAAAACTAAAAAAAGGGTGCCCTTCTGAGACACCCTTTTTAAAATCTATCTGAATTACAGATTATTTACCTGATCCGTAGCCCCAGTTCTGTTTAAGTGTTGTGTTACGGTCTATTACAGTTTGAGGTATCGGGTTGAAATACTGGTATTGATTGAATACATGCGGGTGGTTGAGGGAAACATATTCATATTTCCAGACACCGCTGTTGTCAGCAGGTACAGTATTTGTGATCTTCATCCCGTGAAGATCCTTATTCTGCTCAACAAGGGCGTCTTTCCACCGCCACAAGTCAAATAGCCTGTGGTTTTCAAATACCAGTTCGATCCTTCTTTCATGCTTGATAGCAGCGCGCATCTGCTCCTGTGTTAAACCTGCAGGAAGCGGAGGAAGGTTTGTTGAAGGTCTCTGTCTGATTGCATTAACAGCTTCATAAACGGAAGCATCAGGACCAACGGCTTCATTCTGTGCTTCAGCATAGTCAAGGAGGACCTGGCCGTAACGCCAATATACATAATTCCTTCCATCAAGGTTACCACCCCTTGGATGAGCGTTATCAAGCCTCTTCTTGTAGTAGTATCCTGTGTTCCCTACGTCATCTGATCCGAAGTCGATCTGATTCTTTGATGGATGAACCAGGTCTATACGTGTATAAATAACATCGGCGGTTGTCATCCAGTCCTGCTTATATGTAGCACCGTCATACACGATAAAATCGTAGAACCTCTGTTCACGTCCGACATAAGGATTCTGAGGATTATACCCGGATGCAGGATTGACTGTCACACCATCAGCAAGGAAGATCGATTCTCCATTTGCCATCTGGTATTCATCAACAATTTCCTGTGTCGGGCAATAGTTGCCCCATGTATAATATACCCCCTGTATCCAAACCGGGCCACCATATGTATCATAGTTCTGAGCCATCGTATTGGCGACATGCTGTCTGTCCCAGATAACTTCTTTATTATATTCATTGGCTTCGTGCCAGAAAGTTTTCATATCCGGCCAGAGATCGTAAGTTTTGGTCCCCTTGTGTCCGTAAGTGTCAATGAATGTTTTGAGAGTGGCAGCAGCATCAGCCCATCTTGCAGGGTTTGGAGTTGCAAAGCTCTGCATATCCTTATTACCTGCTTCATTCGGTACAGCTGGTGCAGAGGAATTATATGCAGGACTTGCGGCAAAGAGCTGGATAAATCCTTTAAGAGCAAGAGCTGCTCCGAGAGTAGGTCTTCCGGCATCAGCATTCCCATTTGCATATTTTACAGGAAGGTATGCGTTAGAAACAATAGATGTCAGTTCAGAGACCAGAAAATTGAAAGTCTGTTCGAATGTGCTTCTAGGCACATACATCTCAGCTTCCGTCATCGTGTTTCTGTCCTGAGGTTCAGTTATTATTGAAAGACCTCCGAGACGGTAAAAGAGTTCGGCATAATACCATGCTCTCAGGAATCTGGCTTCATCCATACGCTTTTTATACCAGGTATCTGAGAAATTAGCTTTATTGGCAGTGATCTGGGCCATAAAGGTATTTAGCCTTCTGACGTAAGTATAAGTGTTCGGCCACCAGGCATCAAAATTCGGGCCTCCCTGTCCTCCCCAATGATTATTTGAACTTGCAGATGCTTTTACTATACCTTTTCTCCAGTTATATGATGTATAATACCATCCGCCATCGTTATCAGTTGTAAAGCTGTCGAGGGGGTCGGGGTAATTGCCTTTGGCAGTAAGGTCTCTGAAACACTCATTCAGAAAGATATCTGCATTACCTTCGCTTGCCCACATTGTAGCGTCAGTCAGCCTCGATTTATCAGTGGTCTCCAGCCAGTCTTCCTGGTTGCAGGAAACAGTACTGAGAAGTACCAACCCTATAAATGCAATGTTCCTGATTATTTTAAACTTTATCATAGTATTTTATTTTTAAATTTGATAATTAGAAGGTTACATTTGCACCGATATTGAATATCTTCATAGCAGGATAACCTACCTGATTGGTTGTTTCCGGGTCCAGGAATTTCAGGTTCTGGAAAGTCAGAACATTCTGACCTGCGACATAAACTCTGATGCTCTGCATCTTCAGTTTGTTCATAACTGTTTTGGGAAGAGTGTAACCGAACTGAACGTTCTTAAGTCTCAGGTATGCCATATGTCTCTGCCAGAATGAGCTTCCCTGTTGCATATTTGAAGAAGGAGCCGCCCAGGCTATCGGATATTTGGAATTCTGGTTATCTCTCGTCCAGCGGTTGTTATAGTATTCATAATCCAGGTTACTGTTATTGTTGAAGAACGGGAATGTCTGGAAGTTCTGAATACTTGTTGATCTCAGTGCTGAACCCTGGAAGAACAGGCTAAGGTCAAACCCTTTCCAGTTTGCACTACCATTCAATCCGTAGGTCATCATCGGGTAGTCCGGATAGCCAATCACTTGTTCGTCATTGCTGTCGATCTTGCCATCGGGAACACCATCAGGTCCGCTTATATCTTCGTATTTGATATCACCGGGACGAAGGGTTCCCCACTGTGTTGCACCCCATTCAACCGGTCCTTTTGTAGGATCGGTATTGATAACGTTATCATTGTTAAGGTCCTCAGCAGTTGAGAAGAAACCAAGTGCTCTGTATCCAAATACAGTACCATAAGGTCTGCCGGTACGTCTGCGGTTAGGGTTGTTATATGTTGCAGCAGTTTCAAATGTTTCGATCATCTTGTTCTTTGCAAGACTGAGATTTGCTGCTACGTTAACATTGAGACCGTTCTGGAACTGTTTTCTCGATCCAACCTGGACCTCAAACCCGAAGTTATTCATTTTACCTGCATTCTCCTGAGCCAGGCTTAACCCATATTCATAAGGCACAGTGATAGAAGGGCTTAACAACATTCCGCTTCTTTTTTCGAAGAAGAGGTCAAATTCAACCGTTAACAGGCTGTTCCATAATCCGGCTTCGAATCCGACATCTGATTTCTGGGAAACTTCCCACGTGATATTGGGATTGTTTTCCTGGCGTACATAAGCTCCCTGAACCATTTTTCCGGTTCCGAAAGCGTACCTGTTGCCGGAAAGCGTATACCCTGACAGATACTGGTATGCTGAACCTGCAAGGTTACCTGATTTACCCCATGATGCTCTCAGCTTCAGGTTGTTGAGCCATGTCAGACCTTTCATGAAATCTTCTTCTGAAATTCTCCATCCAACTGAGAAGGCCGGGAAATATGCCCATCTCTTACCGGGAGCAAAATAATAGTGCCCGTCATAACGTCCGGTGGCTTCAGCCATATACCTGTTTTTGAAAGTCCATCCAAGTCTGTAAACATATCCGAGCTGGGCTCCTACTGATGAAGAACCGCCATTATCATAATCATTTTTGTCTGAACTGCCGAGACTCAATTCATCAATGCCGATTGCAAAATTATTTCTGCGGGCAGTCAGGTTAGCATAATCATTGTTCCTGGCTTCTGCAACAATCAGCCCAACGATATCGTGCTGGCCGAATCGACGCGAATAATTGATGAATGCCTGATAGTTATACCTCTGGTTCCTTTGAACCTGCTGCTCCAGGTATGTATAAGCGGCAGCTCCACCTTCCTGCGTAGATATTGCCTTAGTAAAGGTACGAGGATTAGCATTGAGGTCAATGGTATAGTAGTAGAACGGTGTGTGCCATCCTTTCCTGAAAGAGTTGTTCATGTCATAACTGAAAGCTCCCTTGACACTTAACCCTTTGATCCAGGGTATCTGCTGTTCAACTGAAACAGTTGACAAAAGTGTGTATCTGTCAGTAGTTTCATATCCATCTCCGTTCAGAACAGCTACAGGCGAGTTTCCTGCAAACTGACCCCACAGACCGTTTGAAAAGTAAATAGCTTCCGTGGGTATGAATTTATAACCACTCCTGAATATCTGGCTGGATGAAGACGCAACATCGAGGTCATTGGTTTTTTCTTTTGTTCCTAACAGGGAGAGTGCAACGGTTGTTGTTTTTGTAACTTTTGCATCAACACTCAGGTTATAGTTGAACCTGTTATAATTAACCCTGTCGAAAAGACCTTCCTGTCCGAAATATCCAAGGCTCGTGAAATACCTTAATGTATTTGTTCCACCTGATATCTGGAGATCATGCTTCTGTACCGGAATGTTGAAATGAACCAGGTCTTTTGACCTGCTGTCAGGATACCTGTCAGGGTCTTCGGCATGCAGCTTGGCGTAGTTGGCTATAACATCCGGGTTAAAAGCTAATTTATCTACCGTAAGGGTTGGATCTGCATTAAGGAGAGCTTCATTACGGATCTTCATGTAATCAACTGCATTCAGAAGATCAGGATAATAGGTAGGGCTCTGTATACCATAATAAGTATTGAAGGTAAGTGTCGGTAATCCTTCATTTCCCTTTTTGGTAGTAACCAGAATAACACCGTTGGCACCTGCAATCCCGTATGGGGCAACAGATGAAGCATCTTTCAGAACAGTAACTGACTCAATGATTGCAGGGTCGATCTGTTCAAGAGCATCCCTGATTACACCGTCAACAACTATCAGCGGGTTTGATGAACCTGTTGTTGCCACACCTCTTACATAGATACGGGCAGCATCTTCGCCGGGCTGTCCGCTTGATTGTGATGTGAGCACACCAGCCAGCTTACCAGCCATGGCGTTTGTAATGTTAGATACCGGAACTTTAGCAACTTCGTCACCTTTGACAACGCTCACAGAACCCGTCATTGTGGTCCTTTTCTGAGTACCATAACCAACAACAACAACTTCCTCAAGGCTTTCTACCGTAGGAACCAGGGACAGTTCAACTGTCGACCTTCCTGCAACCGGTATCTCCTGAGCTACATAGCCAATAAATGAAACAACAAGAACGGCGCTTTCATTCGGAACATCAACTGAAAACTTACCGTCAATATCAGTCAATGTACCAAGTGTCGTTCCCTTAACCTGAACTGTAGCGCCAATTAAAGGATCGCCAAGTTCGTTCTTGATTGTACCGGTCACTCTCCTCTGGTCCACAACAGCACTTACATCGTTATGTCCGTCTGCATTGCTTACAACAGCAAGAAGACTTGCATCCGAAACAGGTGAATACTGTGCGTTAACCTGGAAGAAACCAAATAATGCAATCAAAGTAAAAAGAATCCAGAATTTTGAATTTCTTTTTGGTTTTTCCGGACGAGACCTCAAATCTGTCCGTAGCAAATAATTGATTTTTTTCATAATTTAGATTTAGTTAAAAAATTATACACTAAACTGCACTCTTGGCTGCAGCCAGCGTAAAAAGACTGTTTAAAACAGATAAAAAGATAACAATAGGAATAATCCCGTGGGGTTACCAAAAGGGTATCAGGTGGAATTGAAATATTTCATAAGCAGTGGGTTTTGGGTTAAGTATCAGTTAATTTTAAATCTATAACAATTATAGTTGGTAAATTTATAAAATAAATGTTAAAAAATGCAAATTTCCCCGGCAGATAATTTAAGCAACCAAAAATTTCCGGCTATGATACGGCCTGCGTTCTCGATATAAGTTAGTGAACTCCTGATGTTTTAAAACAAATGTTAAATTTAAACTTTTAAATCTGTATCATGTTAAATCTTCCGGAACCAATTAAATTCAATCCCCTCAAACATCACCTTTCTTATATAAGGGAATATACAGGCAAAAGGTTGCGTTCGGAAAATTTATCCGATATCGGTAATTTAATAAAAGAACTTAAGTTCATTGGCACTTCAGTAATGGATATCTATACGGGATCATTGAAAGTGCAGGATATCTGCAAAGAGGCTGTTCATTTTCTTGAATCCCATGATCTTAAGGATTATAATGTTTTTGCGGATTGGGTTGGCAGGGATTATTATAATTTCAAAATCATCACATTATCAGACACATCCCTCTGGATGCTGAAATATAATAACGATACTTCAAGGTATTTGCATCTGTTCCCGGCGCGGATGAGCCCGCATTCTTTCAGAGTGAAAGCAAACACACTGAAATCAGCGATTATATATTATATTGTCATAGGCAAGGATTATATAACCCGTGAAGATCTTAATTCTGCAAGAGCACTTATAGGGCTTTCACCGGTGAAGTCTTCAGAAGATGCCGAGGCAATAATTGAAATGATAGAGATCTTAAGGAATATATAATTAAATTGGTATCAGAAATCGCTTTCCGCACATCTCTTACTACTTGCTATTCTCACCTGCAACATGCACCTTGCATCCTGCATCCTACAAAATCACAACCCTCTGCCAAACGAAGGAGATCAATCACTCATCAATCTTTCGTAAACCCTCAGGGAAGTTTCTTTTCGATGAAACCCCTTATGGTATTTGTGGAAGGGGAAGGAGATTCCTCACTCGTCAATCCTTCGCAAGCTCAGGGAAGATTCGTTTCAATGAAACCCCTTATGGTATTTGTGGAAGGGGAAGGAGATTCCTCACTCGTCAATCCTTCGCAAGCTCAGGATTGACTCGTTCGGAATGACACGGCCTCTTTAGGGACAAGGGGGAATGAGGCGGGGCGTTTTGATTCAAATTCTTTTTCTTTTGTTGACTTTCTGGCAAAACGCCCCGCCTCATTCCCCCCTAATACTCACCAAAACACCGTGTCATTCCGATCCCGATTCATCGGGAGAGGAATCTCCGTCCCTTACCACTGCATCATTGCTGGCTCCTCGGAAGCTGAATCTTACCGTTTAGAAACAAATCCTGCCAATCCTTGTTGAATCCTTCTATCAATGCAATTTTCTTAATTCTTGAATAACCCTTGATCTGTTTCTCCCTTTTAATAGCTTCTTCCACTTCATTGTAAGTTTCAAAATATACAAGTTTGTCTACATTGTACTTTTGTGTAAAGCCCTTTACATACTTCTTCTTGTGTTCTATGCATCGTCTCTCAATATCATTTGTAATCCCTGTATAAAGAACATTATTATATACATTTGTGAGAATATAAACATAATACTGGTGTACTTTTATCATGGTCCCCTTGAGTATAATTGCAATTTAGAAATTTAAGAGCCAGTCCCTTCTTTGCTATTACCTTAATTATATTTTACAATTTCTTCAGATTGTTAAGATGCGCTTTCACGATACTATCATTAAGAATAACTTATGGTGACTGAGATCCCTCTTTCGTCAATCCCTCATAAGCTCAGGGAAGATTCGTTTCAATGAAACCCCTTATAGTATTTCTGGAAGGGGAAGGAGATTCCTCACTCGTCAATCCTTCGCAAGCTCAGGATTGACTCGTTCGGAATGACACGGCCTCTTTAGGGACAAGGGGGAATGAGGCGGGGCGTTTTGATTCAAATTCTTTTTCTTTTGTTGACTTTCTGGCAAAACGCCCCGCCTCATTCCCCCTACTATTCACTAAAAACACCCTGTGATCCCGGAGCGACTCGAACGCTCAACCAACAGAACCGGAATCTGTCATTCTATCCATTGAACTACGGGACCAGTTTCAATGCTTCAAAATTATAACGATATGACCGGTTTTACAACTATTTTGAATATTTTAATTATCAGTCCTGTTATGACATGCAATTATGTTTTCTTTAACCTCTACGAGGTAGGCAATTATTGTGATACCTGTCAGCTACAATACTTCATCGCCTACGGCGAATGCAATGATTGTTCAAATTTACCACGTAGTGGTTAAGGTATTGTAGAATACATCATCTCCACCATTGAACATATTCTCCGCAGGGGATAAAGGATGTTATACTCCTGATTATCGTTATTTCCCAAAGATTTCATATTTTCGCAGACTTGTTGGAAGCGTGTGAGTGGTGAGCGGTGAGCGGTGAGTGGTGTGTTATGAGTAGTGAGTATTAAACAGGTTGAAAAATAATTATTCTACTTTTAGAAGATGGATTACAATTTCAAAGAGATCGAAAAGAGATGGCAGGAATACTGGGAAAGAAATAAAACATTTAAAACCCCGGATGATTTAAGCAATCCGAATAAATGCTATGTGCTTGATATGTTTCCGTATCCTTCCGGAGCGGGCCTTCACGTGGGACATCCCGAAGGTTATACAGCTACTGACATTTATTCAAGATATAAAAGGATGAAGGGATTCAATGTGCTCCATCCAATGGGATGGGACGCCTTCGGACTTCCGGCCGAACAATATGCCATCCAGACCGGTACACATCCCTCTGTAACAACAAAGAACAACTGCGATACTTTCAGGAGACAGATTAAAGAACTTGGCCTGAGCTACGACTGGGACAGGGAGATAAATACAACAGACCCGAAATACTACAGATGGACCCAGTGGATCTTTATCCGGTTATATAATACCTGGTTTGATGAGAAACTGCAAAAAGGCCGGCCTGTTTCTGAACTTCCAATTCCGGATGAAATAAAACGTTCAGGAGACAAGGAAATAAAGAAATACATTGATTCAAAGCGTCTTGCTTATTACGATGATGCGCAGGTGTGGTGGTGCCCTTCCTGCAGGATCGTTTGCGCCAACGAAGAGGTACTTTATGACGGCTCACACGAGAAATGCGGAAACAAAGTTGAAAAAAAGAACCTGAAACAGTGGATGCTGAGGATACCTCTTTATGCCGAGAGGCTTCTGTCCGGTTTCGATAAGCTCGAATGGCCCGAAGGCATTAAGGAGATGCAACGTAACTGGATAGGACGGTCAACCGGCGCTGAAGTCGATTTTCAGATTGACGGTCTGGATGAAAAACTGACAGTCTTTACAACACGCCCGGATACATTATTCGGAGCTACATATATGGTAATTGCTCCTGAACATCAGCTTATCGACAAGATTACCACCGAAAAAAACAGGGACAGCGTGAAACAATATATCAGGGCTGCATCCCTTAAATCAGATCTGGACCGCACTGACCTTGCACGTGAAAAAACCGGTGTGTTCACCGGCCGTTTCGCAATCAATCCGGTCAATAATGAAAAAATACCGGTCTGGGTCGCAGATTATGTGCTTACCGGTTACGGAACCGGAGCTATTATGGCAGTACCGGCCCATGATACCCGGGATTTTGAATTCGCTGAGAAATTTAACCTTCCCATCGTGTGCATCCAGGATCCGGATGTTAATGATACGACACAGAGGGAAAAAATCCTTGCCGGTAAAGAATGCTGGACTGAAGACGGGAGATATATCAATTCGTCAAGTAAGGAGAATGGCATAGATATTAATGGTCTGAACAAAGAAGCTGGTATCAGTAAAATAACAGACTGGCTTGAAAAGAAAAATATCGGAAAAGCCAAGGTCAATTATAAACTCCGTGACTGGCTTTTCAGCAGGCAGAGATACTGGGGTGAACCCTTCCCTGTTATACACTGGGAAGACGGAGAAATAACGCTTCTCGATGAGAATGAACTTCCTCTGCAGCTGCCGGAACTTGAAAAGTATCAGCCGGGGGAATCGGGTGAATCACCTCTGTCAAATGCAACCGACTGGCTTAAGGTAACTGACAGTTCAGGAAGAACAGGCAGAAGAGAAACAAATACGATGCCGCAGTGGGCAGGTTCATGCTGGTATTACCTCAGGTTTATCGACCCGAAAAATGACAGTATGATTTTCGATCCGAAAAAAGAAAAATACTGGATGCCGGTCGATCTTTACATCGGAGGCGCCGAACACGCTGTGCTTCATTTGCTCTATAGCCGTTTCTGGCATAAAGTCCTTTTCGATCTTGGGATCGTCTCAACCGACGAACCATATCAACGGTTGTTCAACCAGGGGATGATACTTGCATTTGCCTACGAGAACGAAGCCGGGGCAAAGATACCAGCCGACCTTGCAGAAGAAAGGGACGGGAAATACTACAACAGGGAAACCGGTGCCGAACTCAGGCAGATAGTTGCAAAAATGTCCAAATCGCTGAAAAACGTCGTAAATCCTGATGACGTAGTTTTGCGCTATGGGGCCGATTCCCTGAGATTGTACGAAATGTTCATGGGTCCTCTTGATGTAATAAAACCCTGGGATGATAAAGGCGTAAAAGGAGTTTATAACTTCCTTGCAAGAACATTCAGATTCTTTGCAAACAGTGAAAATATAACCGAAGGTCCCGAAAGTAAAGAGATCCTCAAGGGGCTGAATCAGGCGATCAAAAAAGTGGAAGGCGATATCGAAAACCTCCGGTTCAATACTGCAATTTCAGCTATGATGATCTTTCTTAATCTTGCCACAAAACAGGGAAAAGTGACCCGCGACACTGTTAAAACCTTCACAAAAATACTCTCTCCCTTCGCTCCTCACCTGGCTGAAGAACTGTGGAATATGCAAGGGAATAAGAACACAATTGCATACGAACCCTGGCCTGAGGTGAACGAGGAATACCTTAAAGAAGACACTTTTGAATATCCTGTTTCCGTTAACGGAAAACTAAGATTTAAAATAGAACTGCCTGTCAGTATGGATAAAGAGGAAATCGGCAGGATAATACTTAAAGATGAAAGAGCGCAAAAATGGCTGGCAACAGGGACGCTTGCGAACCTTATCGTTGTGCCTAACCGGATAGTTAATTTAGTGATCAGGAATTAACCCGACCTGCTGATGAGCCGCTCAGGAAAAGCAATATTTCTTCTTTCAGTCTTACTACTGTCATATTCCTGCAGGTATTTCAAAAAAGAGGTACCTGAATCGTTTGCACTTGCCCATGACACACTATCGGTAGAGAAGATTAAAGAACCAGAAAAGTTATTTGGCATCCCGGCCGATTCCTATAATATAGTCACAGGACATATTAAACGTAACGGATTTCTCTCTGAATTACTTTCCGGACATGGTGTCTCCTTACAGGAGATTGAACAGGTTTTAAGAGATTCCAACTCCGTCTTCGATGTGAGAAAGATACGATCAGGGAACCGTTATACCCTTCTCTGTGAGACAGATTCTGCAGCCCGGGCAAGATATATGATCTATGAACATGATCCTTTCATGTGTTACATATTCAGCTTTAACGATTCCCTGAATATAACTCCATATAAAAAGGAAATTAACAGGATCATCAGATATTCATCCGGAACAATTGAGACATCTCTTTGGGAATCAATGCTATCTGCTAATCAGCATCCTGCTCTGGCAGTGGAATTGTCGGATATTTTTGCCTGGACAGTTGATTTCTTCGGACTTCAGAAAGGTGACTCATATAAAGTGATCTATAATGAATTATATATTGATAATGAATCACTTGGTATCGGCAAGATCTATGGTGCGGAATTTACCTGGGCCGGGAAGAAAATAACAGCTATCCCTTTTATTCAGGATAGTATCGAAACGTACTTCGATGCAGATGGTAACAGTCTCAGGAAGGCGTTTTTAAAGGCACCTCTGCAGTTCTCACGAATTACTTCACGCTTTTCAGGATCAAGGTTACATCCCATCCTCAGGATCCGCCGGCCGCACTTTGGTGTCGATTATGCAGCGCCGGTAGGAACTCCTGTTCATGTAATCGGCGATGGCAAAGTAGTTGAAATGCGTTCAGAGGACGGATCAGGAAGGATGATAAGGATAGTTCATAACAGTGTTTATTCAACAGCTTATCTTCATCTGAGCCGGTATGCCGAAGGCATTGGTCCCGGATCATTTGTAAAACAGGGAGATATCATAGGGTATGTGGGGAGCAGCGGACTGTCAACAGGGCCCCATCTCGACTTCAGGTTTTATCAGAACGGTTCCCCTGTCGATCCTCTGGCTGTGGAAGCGCCCCCTGTTGAACCGGTAGCTGAAGAAAACATGGAAAGATTTGAGAGGAATAAACTTGTGGTTTTAAGCCTCCTTTCAACTATCTGACATTACTGTCAAGCTCAGATATCATTTTCTCTATGATCCTTGGGAAATGTTCATACTCAAGCCTATGTATCCTCGCTGCAAGTGATTCGGGGGTATCTGACGGTTCCACTTTACATTTTGCCTGGAAGATAATATCCCCTTCGTCGTAGAATTTATTTACATGATGAATTGTTATGCCTGATTCTGTTTCATGATTACTTATAACAGCCTTATGAACTTTTTCGCCATAAAAACCCCTGCCTCCGTATTTCGGCAGCAAAGCAGGATGAATATTTATGATCCTGCCATTGTAGTGAGTCAGAATGTCGTCAGGGACAAGCCACAGAAAACCGGCAAGAACGATGAAATCTATATCATTTGAAATAAGTGTGTCGAGCACGATTCCTGAATTATAAAATTCATTACGGTCGAAAAAAACTGACTTTACATTGTTCTCCGCAGCCCTTTTAAGGACGAAGGCTTCACGACGATTCGACAGGACAAGTGTTACTTTCGCGGTCTTTCTGTTCGAAAAATATTTAATTATGTTTTCTGCGTTTGTACCCGATCCTGAAGCAAAAATCGCTATATTCCTCATTATAAAATACTTAATGTTTTCGAAAAATAAATTTGCAAATCCGAAAAAAGATGTATATTTATCTAAAAATCAATTTATTATTTTTCGCATTCAATAAAAAAACTGAAAATCATTTGAAAAATAAAGTACAAATATATTTCTTTGCATCATCTTAAAATTATTATTAATTAAATTTTATCACTATGTCTGACATTGCCACAAGAGTTAAAGAGATCATCGTTGACAAACTTGGAGTAGACGAATCAAAAGTTACCCCTGAAGCCAGTTTCACAAATGATCTTGGTGCGGATTCTCTTGATACTGTTGAGCTGATCATGGAATTTGAAAAAGAATTTAATATTGGTATTCCTGACGATCAGGCAGAAACCATAAGCACCGTTGGTGATGCTATCAAGTACATTGAGGAAAATGCAAAATAAATTTGCATAGCTAATAATCCTTTTAATGAGAAGAGTTGTAGTTACCGGCCTCGGAGCCTTAACTCCTATTGGCAATAACTTACGTGAATACTGGGATGGACTTGAAAAGGGAGTAAGCGGGGCGGTAATGATCACCCGGTTTAATACCGAAAAGTTCAAGACTAAATTTGCTTGTGAATTAAAGGGCTACAACTCTGCTGATTTCTTTGACAGGAAAGAAGTTAACAAGCTTGATCTGTATTCCCAGTATGCACTGGTTGTGACAGATGAAGCAATAAAAGATTCCGGGCTTGATCTTGTAAAAACAGATAAATCCAGGATAGGTGTTATCTGGGGATCCGGAATTGGAGGCCTTGATACATTCTACAATTCGATAAAACAACATGTTCTTGGAGATGGGACTCCGCGGTTCAGTCCCTTTTTTATTCCCAAGATGATAGCCGACATTGCTGCCGGAACGATCTCGATCAGATATGGTTTCACCGGACCTAATTTCGCCACTGTATCAGCCTGTGCATCTTCAACAAATGCCCTCATCGATGCAATCAATTATATCCGGTGGGGAAAAGCTGATATTTTCATTTCCGGAGGCTCTGAGGCTTGTATAAATGAACCTGGTATCGGCGGATTCAATGCCACTATGGCTCTTTCGACAAAGAATTCGGAATACCAAACCGCTTCGAGGCCGTTCGATAAAACGCGCGACGGTTTTGTACTTGGTGAAGGCGCCGGAGCTCTTATCGTTGAAGAGTATGAGCACGCAAAGGCAAGAGGTGCAAAGATATACGCTGAACTTGTCGGCACAGCAATGACTGCTGATGCTTATCACGTGACAGCACCCCATCCGGAAGGTCTGGGCGCAAGAAATGTCATGAAGTTTGCAATTGAAGATGCCGGTCTTGCCCCTGCCGATGTAGACTATATCAATGTCCATGGTACTTCCACGCCTCTCGGCGATATAGCCGAAGCCAAGGCCATCCTTGATATTTTCGGAGAACATGCATTCAGCCTTAATATAAGTGCTACAAAATCAATGACAGGTCATCTTCTCGGAGCTGCCGGTGCAATTGAAGCCATAGCTGCCATTTTCTCTATCGTGAATGACACAATTCCTCCGACGATCAATTTCAGCGTACCCGACCCTGAAATCGATCAGAGGCTTAATCTGACCTTCAATAAAGCACAGAAAAGAAAAGTAAATGTTGCCATAAGCAATACATTCGGGTTCGGCGGCCATAATGCTTCCGTTGTATTAAAAAAAGCAGAAGTTTAGTGTCGTTCTTACAAAACCGGTTTAATGGCACATATATCCTCGACAAACGTGAATTCGGTTCACGCTTAAGAAAAATTCTCGGGTTCAAACCCGGAAATCTCAGATTCTACGAAATAGCCTTCATACATCGCTCAGCTTCCTTTACGCTCCCTGATGGCAAAAAGGTGAACAATGAACGCCTCGAATATCTTGGGGATGCAGTTCTTGATGCAATTCTCTCCGATTACCTTTTCGAAGAATTTCCTGATGCCTCAGAGGGCTTCATGACTAAAATACGCTCAAGGATCGTTAACAGGGATGTACTTAACCAGCTGGCATTATCGATGGGAATAAACAATATCCTGATCAGCAATGTAAACTCATCACATCCCACAAAGAACCTGTATGGCGATGCATTTGAGGCACTTATAGGTTCTGTATTTCTTGACAAGGGATTTAAAAAGACGAAGAAACTGTTTATCAGGAAAGTACTCCGAAAATATCTTGATCTTGATGATATAGTCAAAACCGATACCGACTTTAAGAGCCTCGTTTTTGAATGGGTTCAGAAAAATAAGGCCAACCTGATCTTCACTTACAAGGAAGAATATGACTTTAACCTGAAAAAATCAATGTTCTCCTCAACATTGTTTATAAACAGGGAAGAATATGGCACGGGACAGGGTGAATCAAAGAAAGAAGCAGAACAGGAAGCTTCCGGAATAGCGTGGAAACGCATAAATCAAGGCTCCGGAAATTTTGAATAGATCTTTCTTTTTGCTATCTTTACTTAATTGTAGGTTCCCCATAATGAAAGCCAATCCAAAAATAAAAAGGGTCCGTTTAAAAATAAACCCTGAAAATGGGTTTGTGTTTTTTGGGATAGTCTCTCCGGAACCCGATTATAAACTCTCACTGGCATTAAACAGGAAACTTAAAATCAATCTCCGGAACGTAACCCCCGTGATCATCGGCCAGAAGGAAGGAGAAGAAATTTCTTTCAGCAGGTTCTCTGATGCTTCTGCTTCTCCTCATTTAACATATGAACTTATCTCAAACCGGTCAGGAAAAGATTATTTAATTAAGAAACTGATTAATATTGATTTTATTTTCAGGATCTTCAATGGTGAAAATGAAGCCGATATAAACCTGATCAATACCCTTGTAAAAGAAATTGAGTGCATTACTGCTGTATTCAACCTTGACCCTGCAACAATAAAAGACAGAAATCTGGATTACATTACATACTGAATCAAAAAAGAAGAGGCTGACGATCGTCAGCCCCATTTTGATAACCCTAAAACTAACCTAACCTATGAAAAAACCTCTATTTATTACTGACCAAATTCCGTGCCAAATACATTGCAAAAATATCTGTAACTTTTATTAAAAAGAAATTTTTTATCATAATTAACTGAACATTAACATTATTATCAAAAAATGTTAAATTTCGTTATATTCCTGCAAATAAATCTCCCTGTAAAAGAGTGCATTAAAGTTAAAGAAAGTTAAAGGGTGGGAATAGAAATTATTTATAGTCGTACTTTTGTAACTATATGAGACGGAGTACTATTACCATACTTGCAGTTTTCTTTTTTATCACTATCACCGGACTGATCCTTATACAGCTCAGATGGATAAAGAATGCCATAGATATTACCGACCAGCAGTTCCGTTTACTTGCAAACAAAGCTTTGGAATCGGTTGTTCTCGACCTGGAGGAAAAAGAGCTGATTCACAGCATTGTAGATGAGATAAATCCTTCATCAATCGATTCAGTGACAGCAATAGTACCAGCAAATTCACCGCTGGCAAACAGGCTAAGGGGATATCATCCCAACTTAAAGCTTCTTGAGATGTATGGCCTTCAGAATCCTGATCAGCCAATTACAATAATAAGCTCAGGGCAGAATATCCTCATCTCCTCCGAGAATGTACCTGACCTTTTATCCGACGAGTCTTCAGAAACCTCCGATCAGTCATTGAATGCAGAACTGACCGGCAGGGTGACAAATAAGATAGTGGTTCTCGAAAATATTATGGAGAAGATGCTGCGGAAAAGACCTGATATCAGAGAAAGAGTTGATCCTGAAACTCTGAGGAGATTGCTGGCAGATGCCCTCAAGAATGTGGGAATCACTCTCGATTTTGAATTTTGTATCCGATCAGGTACTGAAGGAATAATCTGGAAAACACCCGGCTTCACAGATAAACCCGGTACGAATAAATTCATCAGCCAGCTATTCCCAAATGATCCTGTTCCGGGACAAAACCAGCTGGTGCTGTATTGCCTTCAGGAGAAACAATACAAACTGGCACAGATCGGAAACCTGGGTTCTCTTTCAATGATTCTGACCCTTCTGCTGCTGATCCTCGTGACAAGCACTTTCATTGCTATCTTCCGTCAAAAGAAGTTATCTGAAATACGGACGGATTTTATCAATAATATGACGCATGAGCTTAAAACTCCAATATCCACAATTTCTCTCGCTTCCCAGATGATGGCTGACAAAACAATCGCCGACGAAAAGAAAAGCTTTGATTCACTTGCAAAAATAATTTACGATGAGAGCATGCGTCTTAAATTTCAGGTTGAAAAGGTGCTGCAGATGGCTATTTTCGAAAAGGCCCGGATGAAACTTGCTCTTGTGAACCAGGATATTCACCATATCCTGAATAATGCCATTGAGAATTTCTCTCTTCAGATGGAAAGCAGAAAAGGGACTATATTCAGGGATTTCAAGGCTGAATCGCCGTTTGTAATGGTCGACGAAATTCATTTCCTTAACGCAATTTCAAACCTGATAGATAATGCTATAAAATATTCAAATGACAATCCGTACATAACAATAGCCACAAGGAATATCAGAAACGGCATATTAATAACAATAGAAGACAAAGGTGTCGGGATAAGCAAGGATGCACTTAAAAGGATCTATGACAAATTCTACCGTGTCCATTCAGGTAATATTCATAATGTAAAAGGATTCGGACTTGGTTTGAGTTATGTCAAGCAGGTGATTGAAGAACATAATGGCACCATTAAGGCAGAAAGTCATATCAATAAAGGAACAAAATTCACTCTGTATATCCCTCAAAACGGACAAAAATGAAAAGTACCAGTATTCTCCTGGCTGAAGATGACGTAAATCTGGGTAACTTACTGAAGAATTACCTGGCCGCAAAGGATTTTGACACTTCGCTGTTTACAAATGGGAATCTTGCTCTTAAAGCCTTCCCGGAAGCAGTATTTCAACTGTGCATAATCGATATAATGATGCCTGAGATGGATGGTCTGACACTAGCCAAAAGGATCCGCCAGATCAATCCTCAGGTGCCTATTATTTTCCTTACTGCAAAGAGCCAGAAAGAAGATATCCTGGAAGGCTTCAGGACAGGAGCCGATGATTATATAACAAAACCGTTCTCTATGGAAGAACTGCTTTACCGTATACAGGCCGTTCTCAAAAGAACTTCCGCTTCAATTACATCTCTCAAAGAGGAAAAATATACTATAGGGAAGTATACTTTTGATTCCGTTAAACAGTTGCTGTTGTTCGAAGATGAATCTGTTAAGCTTACTACAAAGGAATCGGAATTGCTTGAGCTGCTTTGCAGGCATGGCGGTACCATTCTGGAAAGGAATTTCGCTCTGAAAACGATCTGGACAGATGATAATTATTTCAATGCCAGAAGCATGGATGTTTATATTACCAAATTGAGAAAATACCTTAAGAAAGATCCGTCTGTCAGGATCCTAAATATTCATGGAAAGGGTTACAAGCTCTTAACATGAGAAAATTAATTCGCCTTTTTAAAAGATTGTAATTTCAGTTATTTAATCGATTTTCAGAACAGCAAGGAAAGCCTGCTGCGGGACTTCTACATTGCCTATCTGACGCATCCTCTTTTTCCCTTTTTTCTGTTTCTCAAGAAGCTTTCTCTTTCTTGTTATATCACCTCCGTAACATTTGGCAGTTACATCTTTTCTGACTGCCTTGACAGTCTCGCGGGCTATTATCTTAGCCCCTATTGCCGCCTGTATGGCAATATCAAACTGCTGCCTGGGAATAAGTTCCTTGAGTTTGACACACATTTTGCGCCCAAAATCATAGGCATGGCCGCGGTAAATCAAAGTTGAAAGGGCATCGACCATTTCTCCGTTAAGCAGGATATCAAGGCGTACAAGATCGGCCTCCTTGTACCCGGCATAATAGTAATCGAACGAAGCGTATCCCTTTGATATACTTTTGAGCTTATCGTAAAAATCAAATACTATTTCCGAAAGGGGCATTTCAAAGGTCAGTTCCACCCTGTCCTTTGTCAGGTAGATCTGATTCTTCATGGTCCCCCGCTTATCGATGCACAGCTTCATAATAGTCCCGGTGTAATCCGATTTGGTGATTACCTGCGCTATAATATATGGTTCTTCAATACGATCGATATAATTAACTGCCGGCAGACCTGATGGATTGTGAACATCTATTTCCTCTCCCTTCGTAGTGATCACCTTGAAAGAAACGTTTGGCACGGTTGTTATCACATCCATATTGAACTCTCTGTCAAGCCGTTCCTGAATTATCTCCATATGAAGCAATCCAAGGAACCCGCATCTGAATCCGAATCCCAGGGCTGCAGACGATTCCGGGATGAACGACAGCGAAGCATCGTTCAGCTGCAGTTTTTCTATAGAGCTTCTAAGATCTTCATACTGGTCAGCATCAACAGGATACAGTCCGGCAAATACCATCGGTTTTACTTCTTCAAAACCTGATATTGCCTTGTCACAGGGATTTTCCACATGTGTGATTGTATCCCCCACCCTTACCTCTGCAGCATTCTTGATCCCTGAAATTATATATCCGACATCTCCGGCTCTGATCATATTGCGGGGATCCTGCCTGAGTTTCAACACTCCTATTTCTTCAGCGTTATATTCATGTCCGGTGCTTACAAACATCACCTTATCTCCTTTCTTTATGGTACCGTTAACTATCTTGAAATAGGCAATTATACCTCTGAACGGATTGAAGATAGAGTCGAATATAAGGGCCTGCAAAGAGGCATCAGGATCTCCTGCAGGGGGAGGTATCCTTAAAATTATCTCTTCCAGTATCCTGTCCACACCCATTCCTGTTCTGCCGCTTGCTTCAATAATTGCGTCTCTGCTGCAACCAACAAGGTCGACTATCTGGTCCTTAACCTCTTCGGGCATTGCATTAGACATATCCATTTTATTCAGCACAGGAATGATCTCAAGGTTGTGATCAATAGCCATGTACAGATTTGATATTGTCTGGGCCTGAATGCCCTGGGTTGCATCAATTACGAGAAGGGCCCCTTCGCAGGCAGCAATGGATCGAGAAACCTCATATGAAAAATCGACATGCCCCGGGGTGTCGATAAGATTCAGATAATACTTTTTCTCTTCGTAAATGTATTCCATCTGAATGGCGTGGCTCTTAATCGTAATTCCCCTTTCCCTTTCGAGGTCCATATTGTCAAGGACCTGATCCTGAAATTCACGTTCCGGAATGGTATTTGTCTTTTCAAGAAGCCTGTCGGCCAGAGTGCTTTTCCCATGGTCGATATGAGCTATTATGCAGAAATTACGGATGTTATCCATTAATTTATCTGTCTGAAATCAGGTGCAAATATAAAAATAAGAAGGGGCGTTGCAAGCAGCGCCCCTGTTATTTTTAAACTATTCCGTCTTGTTATAATCTTACATCATTCCCGGCATACCGCCTCCCATACCCTGTGGTGGCATCGGAGGATGATCTTCCTTCTCCTCGACTATCACAGCTTCTGTTGTAAGGAACATTCCGGCAATTGATGATGCATTCTCAAGTGCAACACGCACAACTTTAACTGGATCAATAACACCGGCTTTTGTAAGTTTTTCGAATGTATCAGTCTGGGCATTGTAACCATAATCGCCTTTACCTGATTTTACATTCTGAACAACAACGGCTCCTTCTTTACCTGCATTGACAGCAATCTGACGCAGCGGTTCTTCGATAGCTCTTTTTACTATCTCAATACCTGTTGTCTGATCTTCATTATCACCTTTAAGGTTTTCAAGAGCAGCTATTGAGCGTATGTATGCCACTCCGCCACCCGGAACTATACCTTCCTCAATAGCGGCGCGTGTAGCATGCAATGAATCGTCAACACGGTCTTTCTTCTCCTTCATTTCAACTTCTGAAGCAGCTCCTATATACAGAACAGCAACACCTCCTGAAAGTTTTGCAAGTCGTTCCTGCAGTTTTTCCTTATCATAATCGGATGTGGTTGTTGTCATCTGCTGCTTGATCTGGCCAACGCGTGCCTTTATCATTTCCTTGTCTCCGTAACCATTCACAATGGTTGAATTTTCCTTGTTAACGGTTATCTTTTCAGCTGTACCGAGCATATCAAGTGTTGCATGCTCCAGCTTAAGACCTTTTTCTTCAGATACGACAGTACCGCCAGTCAGGATTGCAATATCTTCAAGCATCTCTTTTCTTCTGTCGCCAAAGCCCGGAGCCTTAACTGCACATACTCTCAGTGAACCGCGAAGACGGTTTACAACAAGTGTTGCAAGTGCTTCACCTTCAACATCCTCAGCAATTATCATAAGGGGTTTCCCTGTCTGTGCTGTGGTTTCAAGGATAGGAAGCAGATCCTTCATTGAGGAGATTTTCTTATCGTGAATAAGGATATATGGATTTTCAAGTTCAGCCTCCATTTTTTCAGCGTTAGTCACGAAATAGGCGGATATATATCCACGGTCGAACTGCATCCCTTCAACTACTTCCACGTGAGTGGATGTTCCTTTTGATTCTTCAACAGTAATGACGCCTTCTTTATGGACCTTACCCATTGCTTCAGCGATCAGTTTTCCAATTTCCTGATCGTCATTGGCAGATATCCTTGCAACCTGTTCGATCTTTGACAGGTCATCTCCGATAACAGTGGCCTGTGAAGCAAGATGTTTTACAACCCTCTCAACGGCTTTGTCAATTCCCCTTTTAACATCCATCGGATTAGCACCGGCTGTTATATTCTTGAGGCCGACATTGATAATAGCCTGGGCAAGAACTGTTGCAGTTGTAGTTCCGTCACCGGCAATCTCACCTGTTTTGGAAGCAACTTCCTTTACCATCTGGGCACCCATATTCCTGTAAGGATCCTTCAATTCGATCTCCTTTGCAACTGTAACACCGTCCTTTGATATCTGGGGAGCCCCGAATTTCTTTTCAAGCACTACATTACGTCCTTTAGGTCCCAGGGTTACTTTAACAGCATCTGCCAATTGATCAACTCCTTCTTTAAGAAGGGCTCTTGCATCAATATTGTATTTTATCTCTTTTCCCATGTTTATATAGATTTATTGGTTTAATAATTAAGATATAAATAGGATGTCTGATTGTGAGATAAGCAGATAATCTTCACCATCAATTGTCAGTTCCTGTCCTGAATATTTTCCGTACAGGACTTCATCACCCTTTTTAACTTCCATTTCCTCATCCTTTTTTGAAGCGCCTACAAGAACTACTTTCCCCTGACGAGGTTTTTCTTTTGCGGAATCAGGAATAATGATTCCACTGGCAGTTTTAGCTTCAGCTTCGTTAGGTTTTACCAAAACCTTACCTGCCAGAATTTTTCCTTTTAATTGTGCCATGTGATTTATTTTTAGAGTTAAACAATATTTTCCGACTCCCAACTGTATCATAATTTATGCCAAAGGGTATAATATGACATTTTTAAACAAAAAAGTGTCAGTTGAATGACAAACTGACACTTTAGAGTTAGAAAATATAAAGTATGTGAATTATTCAGGTTGCTGTTCTGCCGGGGCAGGAGTTGTAGTAGTGGACGATGGAGGAACGGCTGTTGGGAGAGTAGGAATTGCGTTCGGATCCACTGCATTCTGAATCTGGTTAGAGATCCTTGACTGTACTGAAGCTTCCCCGCGTGGGATAGTAGCTGTTGCCACAACACAGAGAATCAGAATAGCTGCTGCGAGTGTCCAGGTAGATTTTTCAAGGAAATCAGCAGTTTTCCGGATCCCCATTGTCTGTCCGGCTGAGGTAAAGTTAGCTGCAAGGCCTCCTCCTTTCGAATTCTGAACAAGTACAATCAATATCTGCAGGACGCAGGCAACAATAACTAAAATCGAAATAAAAATATAGATTCCCATTTATTTACTTTTTTATAAGCTCTTTTACTTTTTCAATTTGAGATACAAAGTAACCACTTTTTTCCGGAAATTTCAAACTTAATTTTTCATAAATATCTATGGCTCTTGAATAATAGCCCTGCCTTGTATATATTTTTGCCAGGGTTTCTGTCAGTAATCCGTCACGTTCTTCAACAAAAGGCTTTGAAATATCCTCATTAGGTAAATTGCTTTTCGTTGCAGCAGGTTCGATCCTCGGGTTTGAAAGAATGAATTTGTTAATAAGGTCAGCCTGGATTTCCCTGCTTGTCGGAACTGTTTTGACAGATTCCGGAATTATCTTCTCCGGCTCTACGGTATCTGCACTCTCTTCATTCGTTAGTTCCAGTAGATCTTTTGATTCGGGAAAAGAGAATCCCGGATCCATATAAAAGATCTTCTCCTCGATATCACCTGTCTCTTCGTCAACGACAATAATAGTTGCATTCTGATCATCGATCTCAGGAATAGTGGATATCACAACATTATGATCCCTGTTACCTTTTCCTGATTTCTCTTCTTCCGAGACCTTTTCTATTTCATTTATCAGTTCATCGCTGCTTTTTGCCGAGTCAATAACTGTCTGCTGGTGGTCAGTCTTATCATCAAATGAAGTTTCGGTTACAGCTTTGCTTTCAATCTTGCTTACTTCTGCAAATTGTTCCTTTTTCAGGTAATAATAAAGCACTTCCCTGTCAGCAATTCTGAGAGCCAGGCTTCTGAGCTGATTCTCAAACCTTACGTCAGATGTGTTATGCAGTCCTTTGAGGAGAAGCATGTATGCACTCTGAAAATAAGGGAATATATTAATGATTTCACTAACTTCCCCAATCATATTCCTGTCAGCGGGTCCGTTCCTTTCAATCATTCGAAAAAAATCATTTCTGTTCATGGGGATTACCAGTTAACGAATGCCTTGTTAAAAATATCCTCCACAAGCAGATCAACTATTTTAGCTGAAAGTTCTTTTTCAACTTCATCAAGATTATACCTGCTGTCATAATCTTCATACCTTGAGAAAGTCTGTTCGAAGCTGAGATCCGGATTGACTGAATTTGTGTATTTGACTCTCAGGGTTATAGTAAACCGGTTTGTAGCTGCCTGAGCATCAGCAGCCACAGTCTGAGGCCTTGTATTATAGTCGACTATTTCACCTTCAAAGTCAACATCCCCTGGTCCGTTAACAAAGTTCAGGTTGGTCTGAGCCTTGCACTTATCTATAAGAGCATCCGTAATGTATTGTCCCAGACCGGTCTGAACTATGCTTGCGCGGTTCTGAAAATACTGCACACTGATTGTTTTTATTTCAGGGGAGATGCTGGCTCCTGTAAATGAATAACTTACTTTACAGCCGGACAGAAAAAATATTTCTGAGACGATCAGAATGCACAGAAAGATCTTTTTACGGTACATCCTTCCGTATTTACATTTCAATGCCATATTCTTTTATTTTCCTGTAAAGGGTACGTTCGGATATCCCTAGTTCATGGGCAGCCATCTTTCTTTTGCCGCCATATTTCCCGAGTGCTTTCCTGATCATCTCCATTTCCTTATCAGCCAGGGATAATGATTCTTCTATTATCTCTTCGGTATCCTGTATATCATCTCTTTCCTTTACCGGTATAAAATCAGGTTTATGTGCTTCAGCAACCTTTGGTACAACTTTTTCCCGGTGGCTGTCTCTGAAAAGATCCTTTATAACTGTCTGACTTGATTCATTCAAAGGAATTTCAATTTCTCCACGCTGAATAAGATCATAAACAAGCTTTTTTAAGTCATTCATATCGCTCTTCATATCGAAGAGTATCTTATATAAGATCTCCCGTTCAGAAGAAAATGACTTATCTTCATTTTTTCTTAAAAGTGCCGGTAATTTCACTCCTTCGTAATCAGGCAGATATGTTTTAAGTGTCAAGGCCTTTATTTCCCTGTCTCTTTCTATAATTGAAATCTGCTCCGTTATATTCTTAAGCTGCCTGACATTCCCGGGCCAGGAATAATTAAGGAGTATATTTTTCGCTTCATTATCAAGGGTAATAGGAGGCATCCTGTATTTCTCAGCGAAATCGACTGAAAATTTCCGGAAGAGCAGGAGAATATCTTCACCTCTTTCCCTCAGGGACGGGATTTTTATAGGAACTGTATTAAGCCTGTAGTAAAGATCTTCGCGGAACCTTCCGTTGTCAATTGCTTTTGCCACATCAATATTGCTTGCAGCAATGACCCGGACATTAGTTTTTTGCACTTTAGATGATCCCACCCGAATGAATTCCCCGGTCTCGAGCACTCTCAGCAGTCTCACCTGTGTAGATAAAGGTAATTCAGCGACCTCGTCAAGGAAGATTGTCCCTCCGTCTGCCACTTCGAAGTAGCCTTTTCTGCTGTCTGTAGCTCCGGTAAAAGCACCTTTCTCATGTCCGAATAATTCAGAATCAATAGTACCTTCCGGAATAGCGCCGCAGTTTACCGCTATGTATTGTCCGTGTTTCCTGATACTATAGCTGTGAATTACCTGCGGAAAGACCTCCTTTCCGGTTCCGCTTTCACCCGTAACAAGCACGGAAAGATCAGTTGGGGCAACCTGCACAGCTATATCAATAGCCCTGTTGAGCCCGTCAAAATTGCCTATGATTCCGAATCTTTGTTTTATCTGCTGAAGGTCTCTCATCTCTGAATTAAAGCTGGTGCGAATTTAAGATATTTTTAAAACATTGGGAAATGCATTTTTCGTAAATTCGCAGGATGAAGAGTAACTCTGATTATACCTTTGCCGGCATTATTCCTGCCCGGTATGCGTCAAGCAGATTTCCGGGGAAACCTCTGACAATGATTGGTAATAAATCAATGATTCAAAGAGTCTATGAACAGGCCGGGAAATCGATCCCTTCTGTTTATGTAGCAACCGACGACAGGAGAATATTTGATACTGTAACCGGATTCGGGGGTAAAGCGGTAATGACATCAGCAGACCATAAGAGCGGAACCGACCGTTGTGCGGAAGCAATTGGCATAATAATCAGGGAAACCGGGATCAGGACAGATGTCGTGGTCAATATTCAGGGGGATGAACCTTTCATAAAACCCGAACAGATTGATTTGCTTAAAACCTGCTTCGACGATCCTGAGGTTAAAATAGCCACCCTTGTACGGAAAACATCCCCCGGAGAGGATATTTTCAATCCTAATCATCCCAAAGTTGTCCTTGATTCATCAGGTAATGCCATCTATTTCAGCCGGGCTGCCATTCCGTTTATAAGAGACCTGAAGCCGGAGGAATGGGCAAAGGAACATTTCTTTTATAAGCATATCGGAATGTATGCTTTTAAAACTGATACCCTGATGCAAATAACAGCATTGTCAGAAAGTTCCCTTGAAATATCGGAATCGCTGGAGCAAAACAGGTGGATCGAGAACGGGTTTAGGATAAGATGCGCTGTCACTAAATGGGAAAGTATAAGCATAGACACGCCCGGGGACCTTGCAAGAATCAAATCATTAATTGATAATAATATTTAAAATTACTAACTTTAGCACAATTTTTGATGAGTATTTACAAACGGTAACAATGAAAAAGAGCTTACTTTTAACTCTTTTACTGCTTTTTTCCTTAACCCTTCAGGCTCAGAAGGATACTGTTAATATTGCTCAAAATCCCATCCAAAAGAAAGCACTGACTGCCGATGCTGCCGGCCAGATTACAATTTACCCTGTCCCAGTTCGGGAAAATTTTTTTAACGTAAAATGCGAAAAAGATGTTGTTTCCATAAAGGTCACAAACATAATTGGACAGGAGATCTTTAAAGAGAGATACAGCAACCCCCAGACAATTACAAAAGTCGATCTCGAGGACCCGACAAGGGGTATGTACCTCGTAACAATAATCTTCAGTGACGGGGCTAAGGTCGTGAAAAAGATCATGATCGAACCGGCCGAATAATAAAAGCTTCTGAAAATATTCCTTCTTATGACTGAGAGTAATCAGCATGTTGCTGAATTATTAGTACCAGGAATCATTAATTAAATTGCGAAAATCGCTCGAAAATCAATTTATCTACCCCAGCCCCAAGGGGAGTAAAAGAGATACAGGATTCTCGAACCCGACAGAACCGAATCGAATATCAGATTTTACAATGAGAACGAAGTAAGGAAGATCCTGAATTTAGCATATCTGAACAGGAACGGGATGAAAATATCCAAAATTGCTTGATACATGTCCGTTTCCGGAACTTCTAAAACCGGATTATTTATGAGGCCCGATGGATAAGCTCAAGGAAATACTTCTTTTCATTCTGCAAATTAATCTCCGGGGCTTTTTTTGATATCAGGTCTATCTTTGCAAGAATATTCTCAGCAAATTTTCTGGTTTCACCGGAATAAGGATTCTGGATCCTGTGTGACATGGCTTTTGATATCCGGTCTATTTCCTGAACCAACTCAGTTGTGGTCTTCTCAAAATAACATTTCGAGAACTCTTCCCATATATAATCAATTGCTTTTGGAGACGGATGCAGCATATCCTCATCATAATAACGGTAATCCCGCAGATCATCCATAATAAGCTCATAAGCAGGAAAATATGACGGTTTTGATGGATGTTTCAGGAGTTCTTCCACTGCAAGAAAGAGAACTGATTTACTTACCTGGTTGCCATGAGCACCGTCTTTCCAGTGACGTACGGGGCTGATCGTAAAAATCACTTTCAGACCGGGATACAATGACTTTAAGTTATCCAGAAGAGCGTTCCATGAAATAACAATATTGTTAACTGACATTAGTTCACGGGTAAAATTAATAGCAGGCAACTTATGACAGTTTGAAACTATGAGTCCGCTCTCTTTCAACCGGAAAACCCTTGCCGTGCCAAAAGTGATGAAGAGGAAACGGGTTCCGGATAAAAAACTCCGGGATTCGTTAAGTTTTAGATTAATAGCAGAAAGAGTGCCTTCTGCTGTTTCAGATGAAAAATCGGTATAATGATCAAAACTGAACCAAAGGCCGTTAAAATTATTGAGATCCTTTAATTCATAGCTTTCTCCGGAGATTATCCTGCTTATAGTCTTAAGAACTGATGCGGGATTGAATACGGTACCTGAAGGATTGATCATCACAGGCATGTGACCCGATTCGAATTTCCTGCCTATATAAGTAGCAAAACAGGATCCGATAAACATTACCGGATCATTGTATGAGATCTTCTGCTCCGAAGGGTCTATATTGAAAGTCGTCCTCAGCTCCATTCGGCACCGGTGAATTTTAATTGATTCTCCTGTTTATCCATTCAATTACTGCGGCAAATACATCTTTTTTGAAGAATTCATTATGCAGTTCATGAAATCCTCCTTCCCAGATCTTCAGTTCTACTAAATCAGATGCTGAAGCAAACTGTCTGCTTCCTTCGGGAGAGCATATCATATCCTCGCTCCCATGCATAAGAAGCAAAGGTACAGCGAGCTCTGAAGCGTGTCCAAGCGTGTGTCTGGCCGCTTTCATTGCACTGTCAAAAAGAGCTATAGAGATCTTATCATGAACCAGTGGATCAGCTTTATATTTCCTGACAACTTCCTTGTCGTGCGAAATATGTTCTACAACCAGTCCTGATGGTTGTATCAATCCGGGTAAAATATTCCTGGTTACCGAGGCAAGAAGCAGCTTTGCTTTTGCTGGTTCAAAAGAAAGCTTCAGCCAGGGGGAAGTAATTATTGCTCCCTTGATCCTGGGGTTTTTTCTTATCAGATAGTCAAGTACGATCCCACCACCCAGACTATGTCCATAAATAAATACCGGGATCCCTGGAAACGTTTTATTTACACTATCATGAATTATTTCGATCATCTCATCTGTTACTGCGAAACTCTTTATATGACCTTTTTTCCCGTCTGACATACCATGCCCAGGCAGATCTACTCCGGTAAATCCTATCCCCTCTTTTGCCAGTGATCCATACCAGTCAGTATACCGGTGTATGTGTTCGCCAAGGCCATGAATAAAAATAATGACCGCTCGAATTTTTTCTCCGGGACTTGAGATCAAGCCCCTTAAAACCAGCCCCTTGCTAATCTTTATGCTAAAATCCATCTTTTTTTCTTTAAAAATACGAAAGTTTAAGCAACATAATGGGAGTATAATTATCAATTTATACATAATTTATACAGGGATCATATTTTGACCCATATCTTATTGATATTCCTGCACTTCCTAAATTTTCTTATTTAGAATATCCCTGGATTTAACAGATTTTAAGATATTAAGATTTGTTTATCCCTTTTTATTCGTTTAATTTTGTTCAGACAATAAAAATTCAGAGCTATGACAACTTATGAATTCAACAATAATCTGATAGGGATGAAAACCAATCTGCAAAGGTTTGCAATGAGTCTTACCTACGATCGTGATACAGCCCTTGATCTTGTTCAGGATACTTATCTGAAAGCTCTTACATTTAAGGATAAATTTGTCGATTATACCAATTTAAAAGCCTGGGTTTTCACAATTATGAAGAATACATTCATTAATAACTACAGGCGTAATGTCAAGGAGAATACGATAATGGATTCTACACGTGATCTGTACTATCTCAATCAGCCACATGATAAGGGATATATCTCACCTGAGTCAAATTATTCTGAAGCAGAAATAGAAAAAGCGATTGATTCTCTTGAAGATGAATTCAGAATTCCATTCAGGATGCATATACAGGGTTATAAATATAAGGAGATAGCTGATAAGCTTGGTTTAAAGATAGGGACGGTAAAAAGCAGGATCTTTTTTACAAGGCAGAAACTTATGCTCATGCTTAAGGATTATGCAGTTTAACTTTTGGTTTCAGGGTTTTTGTGGGTTTAAGAGTCGAGGCGCAGGAAACTGCGCCTTTTATATTTCAAGCCTTCTGATTTTTCCAAGCTGTCATTAAAAAGCATAATTTTGTTTAATTATCAGTTTCATTATTACCTTAAACATCTGATTAAAACCATGCAAAAGATAATTACACTCCGTACCGAAAGCAGATGTGCTTTATATGATATAACCGGCAGGGTGAAGGATATCATTAAGGAAAGCAGGGTAATTAATGGCATTGCCAGTATATATGCCAGAGGCTCTACAGCAGCAATAATGATCCAGGAGAATTGGGATGACTCCGTTCAGACTGATGTTATTACATTGCTTGGAAAGATGATCCCTTCAGGAATATGGCAGCATGATCACCAGGATAATAATGGTGATGCACATCTTAAAGCCGGACTTGTAGGACCTTCCGAGACAATCCCGGTAATCGATGGCAAAGCCGGCCTGTCAACCTGGCAGAATATCTTCTTCTGTGAATTTGACGGACCAAGAAACCAGAGAGAGGTCGTTGTAACTGTTCTGTCAGATAAATAAAATATCAATTGGAATACCCTAAGGAGAATACTATAATTAAAAACTTAAACGACTTGCATGATCCCGATTCGCTTTGCTCTCGGGATTTCGTCTCCGCCGGCTGGCGGATCCTCAACCTGCATGACCTATACGAAGTGCACTACTTATGCTTCCATCACCTTCCTTACATTCTCCATCAGCTGTTTAAAATCCTTCCTCCCAATCGGATAACCTGAAAAGAGTCTGTTGAATTTTTCTTCAGTAAGTGAAAGCCAGTCGTCAGATCCCATCTCAGCTATTTCCTTCGTTAATTTAAATTCCGGTATCCTGGTCTTCCTTGCTTTTGTATTCCAGGGGCATACTTCCTGGCATTTATCACAGCCATAAATTCTTCTGCCCAGTTTTGGGATTATCTCAGAAGGTATTGGTCCTCTTTTATCTATTGTCAGGTTAGCAATACATTTTCTTGTATCTATAGTCCTGTTGTCATTTATTGCCTGTGTGGGACAAGCACCGATACATAAACGGCATTCGCCACACAAATCACTTGTGAAAGGCTTATCATAATCAAGCTCAATATTCAGGATCAGGACACCGATAAATAAAAAAGAACCCAGACCTTTGTTTATTAACAGTGAATTGCGGCCCTGCCATCCCAGTCCGGCTTCAACGGCCCATGCTTTCTCATGAACAGGCCCCGAATCGCAATACACCCTTCCTCCGGCATCAGGCACTTTACTTTTAATGAATTCAAATAATTCCCTGAGTCTGGGAATTATTATATCATGATAATCCTTCCCGTAAGTGTACCGTGAAAGAACAGGTACTCCCTCCTTTTTCTGACCGGCTTCAGAATAGTAATTCAACGCGGTCACAATTACAGATCTTGCTCCCGGTACGAGAAGACCTGGGTCCATACGTTTTTCAGGCTCCCTGGCGAGATAACCCATGATGTCATTCATCCCTGCATCAACCCACTCCTTCAATACAGATTTCCGTTCGGAAAGCGGCCGCACTTTCGCTATACCGCACATATCAAAATCAAGATCAGATGCTTTGGACTTAATCTCTAACGATAACTTCTGTGTACTGATAACTGCCATTTTTTTGGAATCATAATAATCCCAGTTCCAGTTTGGCCTCATCGCTCAGCATACTTTTATCCCAGGGCGGACTAAATGTAAGTTTGAGATCTATATCTTTTACACCCCGGGTACCGACAACCTTGTATTTGACCTCCTCGATAAGCTGGTCAGCCATTGGACAATTAGGTGCTGTAAGAGTCATAGTAATATGGACAATATGATCATCATCAACATTAATATTGTAAATGAGGCCCAGGTCGTAAATATTTACGGGTATCTCCGGATCGAAAATACTCTTCAGTACGCCAACAAGCCTTGTTTCAATTTCAAGTTTTTCAGATGCATCCATCATTTTATGGATTATTTATTAGTATTCTTTGCTTTAAAGGCAATTGCATATAATTTTATCTGTCTGACCATTGAAAGTAATCCGTTAGCCCTTGTTGGTGAAAGATTCTGTCTCAATCCGATCTTATCGATAAAATGCAGGTCGGCTGAAATAATTTCTTCCGGACTTCTTCCGGAGAAAACCCTGATCAATAAAGCGACTATCCCTTTAGTGATCAAAGCATCGCTATCCGCCTTAAAAGACACAGTACTCCCGTTAAACTCCGGATAAAGCCATACCTTCGACTGGCAGCCTTCAATAAGGAAATCCCTTGTTTTGAATTTCGGATCAAGTACCGGTAATTCCCTGCCCAGATCTATGAGAAGATTATATTTCCCCATCCAGTCATCAAAAGCCGAAAACTCTTCAATGATCTCTTCCTGTATCTGTTCAATCGTCATAACTCAAGAAAACATTTGTATCACCTTCTCAATTCCCGTACCAAGAGCATCAATTTCTTCCCTGGTATTGTAAAAACACATCGAGACCCTCACCGTTCCGTCTATTCCCATCCTGTCCATAACAGGCTGGGCACAATGAGTTCCGGTACGGACAGCTATTCCAAGCTTATCCAGTACCATCCCGGTATCGTACATATGGATCCCGTCGATGAGAAATGAGATTGTGGAAATTTTTTTGTCAGATTTCCCGAAGATTTTTACTCTCCTGATCCCTGATAAAATTTCAGTTGCATAAGTCAGAAGATCTTTTTCCTGTGAAGAAATATATTCCCGGCCGATCGAAAGTACATAATCAAATGCTGCAGCAAGACCTATTGCGGAAGGATAATTCATTGTTCCGGCTTCGAATTTCAATGGAAGGGCTCCGTAAGTAGTTTTTTCAAATGTCACCTTGTCGACCATATCACCACCGCCCTGGTATGGAGGAAGTTCTGATAGCCATTTTTCTTTTCCGTAGAGTACTCCTATTCCGGCAGGGCCATAGATCTTATGACCGGAAAAGACATAAAAATCGAAATCGGATTCTCTTACGTCGGTGCCGGCATGCTGGATTCCCTGGGCACCGTCGATCAGAACAGGGATGTTCATTGAATGTGCAGCTTCTGTTATTTCTTTTACAGGTACTATTACACCAAGGGCGTTTGACACCTGGGTCACGGCAACAATCCTTGTTTTCTGATTGATCAGTTTATAATATTCTTCAAGGATTATTTCCCCGTTATCGTTAACCGGAATGACTTTCAGTTTTGAGCCTTTCCTTTCGCACAGCATCTGCCATGGCACTATATTGGCGTGATGTTCCAGGGTTGAGACTATAATTTCATCATCCTTGTTGATGAACCTTTCTCCGAAAGAAAAAGCCAATGCATTTATTGAACCTGTTGTGCCCGATGTAAATACAATCTCTTCTTTTTTTTCAGCATTGATGAAAGATCTCACTTTCTCGCGTGCAATCTCATATTCTTCAGAAGACTTGTCACTCAATGCATGAACGCCTCTGTGAATATTACCGTTGTAGTTCCTGTAAACCTCGTTAAGTTTATTAATAACCGCCTCCGGTTTCTGACTTGTTGCGCCGTTATCAAAGTATATAAGAGGTTTACCGTAGACTTTTGTCGCGAGTATTGGAAAATCCGCCCTTATTTCGGAAATTGTTTTCACCGTAAATCTTTTATCCGCATTTAACCATACAACTTGCACATCGTGATAATTCTCCCCTGAGACGTTGCATTACAAGATTATCCATCCTGTCACGAAGAGCCTCAACCTTTATATTCTGGATCACTTCATGTGCAAAACCAAACATTAGCATAAGCCTTGCCTCTCTTTTATTAATCCCTCTCGATTGCATATAAAAAAGAGCGTCATCATTCAGTTGTCCCACAGTGGCACCATGACTGCATTTCACATCGTCAGCATAGATCTCAAGCTGTGGTTTAGTATCCATTTTTGCATCATCGGAAAGAAGGATGCTATTATTCTTCTGATAGGCTGATGTACCCTGTGCATCCTTATTCACGTATATACGACCGTTGAACGCACCCGTTGCCACGTCATCAAGCACACCTTTAAAAAGCTGATTGCTTGAACAGTTGGGGGCCATATGGTTGACACTCACATAATTATCAACATGCTGAAACTTATCGGTCAGGTAAAGGCCGTAAGAATTGCATTCGGAGCCCTCTCCTTCCAGAAAGTGATATGTATTATTCCGGACAAGCCCCCCGTGAAGGGTTATATTGTTGGAGGATGTCCTGCTGTTTTTCCCCTGATGAATAAATGTATGTGTTATCTTGGCTGCATTGTTATGCTCATTCTGCACCCTTATTATATCAAACCGGGCATTCTCACCGACATAGATCTCGGTGACAGCGTTTGTAAGGAAATTATGAGGGGAAAGAGTATGGTCGCAAATTATAAGTGTAGTATCGGTATTATCTTCAGCAATTATCAGATTTCTGTGCTGATTGAATATGTCACTGTCGGCCTCAACAAGGTTCACAACCTGAACCGGTTTACTAAGCACCACTCCGCCCGGGACATACATAAAAACACCATCTGATGCAAGGGCTGTATTCAGATGGACCAGTCCGTCGTTATTCCCGTTTGTATATCTGTTATAATGATCCTTTATCTTATCCGGAAATTCTTTTGCGGCCTCATTCAGGCTCCCAATCCAGATCCCTCCCGGAAGACGGCGAAGCTTATCACTTATTGTAGGATAAAAGCCATTTAAAAGTACTAGTCCATGCGTATCAAGGTCAGCAACATCGCAACGGAACTCTTCAGCTTTAATAAAATCCTTTTCTCCAGGAATAAAGTAGTTTTTAAAATCAAGGCTGAAGAAAGTGTTCAGTTCAGTGTACCTGTACGCTTCATGTTTCCTTGTGGGAATCCCCAGTTCCAAGAACTTTTCAATTGCAGGTTCCCTGAATGAGTTTATGAAAGGAGATGAGTCGGGCAGGATCTTCCCTATATTCTCCTTATATAAATTGAAGTATTTATTTCTTGTATCCGGCTGACTATTCATGATATCTCTGTATTATCATTCTCTTTTTTTATCCAGTCGTAGCCTTTCTCTTCAAGCTCCAGGGCCAATTCTTTCCCGGCTGTTCTTACAATCCTTCCGTCATATAAAACATGAACGACATCGGGGATTATGTAATCAAGAAGTCGCTGGTAATGTGTAATTACAATTGCAGAATAATCAGGGCGTTTAAGCTTATTCACACCTTTTGCAACTATTCTGAGAGCGTCAATATCAAGACCGGAATCAGTTTCATCCAGGATGGCAAGCCTGGGTTCGAGCATCGCCATCTGGAATATCTCATTTTTTTTCTTTTCGCCGCCAGAAAATCCTTCATTTACCGACCTGTTGGCAAGTCGTGAATCTATCTCTACCAGTTCTTTCTTCTCCCTCATCAGTTTCAGAAAATCCGAAGCTGAAAGCGGTTCAAGTCCTTTATGCTTGCGATGTTCGTTTACGGCAGTTTTCATGAAGTTCACCATACTAACACCAGGGATCTCTATTGGATACTGGAATCCAAGAAAGATGCCCTCTTTAGCTCTGTCTTCCGGCGACATTTCAAGCAGGTTCTTCCCCATATAATGAACACTTCCTTCAATGACCCTGGCAAACTCCCGTCCAGCAAGGACAGCTGCAAGAGTGCTCTTGCCCGATCCGTTAGGCCCCATGATAGCATGTGTTTCTCCGGCTTTTACCTCGAGCGATATCCCCTTCAGGATCATCTTGCCATTGATGGCGGCTTTTAAATCTTTTATTACAAGCATATTATTCTTAAAACTTCTTAAACTTTCTCAACTCTTTCAACCTATTCAACCTCTATAACTTCACTGAGAACATCCCCCCAAACCCCCTTCAAAGGGTGAATGAAAACCAGTCAAACTTTTCACCCCACACTCCCTTCCAGGCTTATCTGCAACAGCTTCTGAGCCTCAACAGCAAATTCCATAGGGAGTTTATTTATTACTTCACGGGCATAGCCGTTAACTATAAGTCCGATTGCATCCTCAGTTGATATTCCCCTCTGGTTACAATAAAAGATCTGGTCCTCACCAATTTTTGATGTTGTGGCCTCATGTTCCACGATCGCGGTCTGATTATCGACCTCAATATAAGGGAAGGTGTGAGCACCGCATTTATCACCGAGAAGAAGTGAATCACACTGGGAAAAGTTCCTTGCACCAGTTGCATTTTTAAGTACTTTTACAAGTCCCCTGTAGCTGTTCTGACCATAACCGGCGGAGATACCCTTTGAAACTATTGTACTTTTAGTATTCTTTCCTATATGAATCATCTTCGTACCGGTATCAGCCTGCTGGAAATTATTAGTCACTGCAACCGAATAAAATTCCCCTGTTGAATTATCTCCCCTCAGTATGCATGAAGGATACTTCCACGTAATGGCGGACCCTGTTTCAATCTGTGTCCAGGATATTTTTGAATTTTCTCCCCGGCACATACCTCTTTTAGTGACAAAGTTGAATATCCCGCCCCGGCCATCCTTATCACCAGGGTACCAGTTCTGAACCGTGGAATATTTCACTTCAGCATTGTTTTCAGCGATGATCTCGACAATAGCAGCATGAAGCTGGTTCTCGTCCCTCATCGGAGCTGTACAACCTTCAAGGTAACTCACATAGGCTTCCTCATCAGCAACAAGGAGTGTTCGTTCAAACTGCCCCGTGTTAGCTGCATTTATCCTGAAATAGGTTGATAATTCCATAGGGCAGCGAACACCTTTCGGTATATAGCAGAAAGAACCGTCACTGAAGACAGCTGAATTGAGTGAGGCAAAGAAATTGTCAGTATAGGGAACTACTGTTCCGAGATATCGCTTCACAAGATCAGGATACTCTCTTACTGCATCACTGAAGGAACAGAAGATAATGCCTGATTCCGCAAGAGTCTCTCTGAAAGTGGTTTTAACTGATACTGAATCCATTACAGCATCCACGGCAAAACCTGCCAGATGTTTCTGTTCTTCGAGGGGGATCCCGAGCTTATCGAAAGTTTTCTTCAGTTCAGGATCAATCTCCTGCGGATCGTCAGATGGTGATATCTTTTTTGGAGCAGAATAATAGATAATTTCCTGATAATCAATCGGTGATATTTTAAGATTCGCCCACTCAGGCATCTTCATTGTCTGCCAGTGACGGAATGCTTTAAGCCGGAAATCCAGGAGCCAGTCAGGTTCTCCTTTTTTCAGCGATATCGTTCTGATGATGTCTTCATTAAGCCCCTTAGGTATGGCATCAACCTCAATATCAGAATAAAATCCGTATTTATATTCCCCTGAAGTAGCTTCGCCTATTATCTTGTTTTGATCTTTTTCCATTTAAATAACCTAGAAATAGCTTAACCTTCCGGATAAACAATTAATCAGCCTGATTTGTTGGTTAAATTTAATCTAAATAAAGATTACAAAAGTAAAAAAAAATACAATCATTAAAAACGGGGGAAGAATGAACAAGTAGATCTGATCCATCACACTTTTATTGATCGTACAGTAAAAGTCTGATCCCAAATAATAATTTTTATATATATTGCGCTCCTGATTTTAAAAAATATTATATATGGAAACATCCGTAAGCTTGCCTGGAACGTTCATTATTGCCGGATTAGGATTTATATTACTGTGCGTTCTTACGCTGCCATTTCTTATAAAAAAAATTGAACACAATCTGGAAGCTTTCCTGTTTGTGATGGGAGTGCTTGCCGTCACAATTTCACAACTCTGGAGTTTTGAAGTTATTAAGACTGCCGCTCTTTCACCTGTTAGTCCGAAGCACCCCATTGTTGAGGTGGTTTTGATTGCAGGAATACTCTTCATTTTATTATCACAGAAAATAAAATCTGTAACGAGAAGCCTTGAACAGAAACTAGGACTTAAATTGTTCGTTTTCCTGCTTGTTTTTCTTCTTGGTCTTTTATCTTCAGTCATTACTGCAATCATTGCAGCACTGGTCCTTGTGGAAATAATTTCTGCCCTCAGACTCGACAAAAAAACAGAAACGACGATTGTTATTTTTTCCTGTTTTTCAATCGGTTTGGGTGCCGTACTTACACCTGTCGGTGAACCTCTTTCAACAATAGCTGTCAGCAGACTGAAAGGAGAGCCTTATAACGCCGATTTTTTCTTCCTGATAAGGAATCTTGCAGTTTACGTTATCCCCGGTGTCTTATTCTGTGCACTCACTGGTTCATATTATTCTAAAAGGAATCCTTCAACTTGTGACACTCTTGAAGCAGAAAAATCTGAAACATATAAGGATGTTTTGATAAGGTCAGGAAAGGTTTTTCTCTTCATTATGGCGCTTGAATTACTGGCTAAAGGATTTTCACCTGTTGTCGATTACCTTATGCCAAGGGTAAGTCCGCAAGTACTTTATTGGATAAATACTATATCTGCGGTTCTTGATAATGCAACACTGACAGCAGCCGAGATAACTCCAAAAATGGGTATCCTCCAGATCAGGGCTATGCTGATGGGACTCCTCATAAGCGGAGGTATGCTGATCCCCGGAAATATTCCAAACATAATTGCAGCAGGCAAGCTTAAGATCGGAAGCAAAGCATGGGCAAAACTGGCTGCCCCCTTTGGTTTGATCCTATTGGTAGTTTATTACATTATCCTGTTTGTTTTTTAATACTGACTGAAAAGGCTGATCTTTTAAATTGTTCAGGTCTTGTCTGTTTTCCCCTATGGGAGAATAAACTATGTATCTATTTCTAAAATGGATACATAGAATAAAAATCTTAACTTTATCATTCAATCAGTTAATAAAGTATTATGAAAGAATTTATTATTTCACTTTCTTTTCTCATATCATTTTTACAGTATTCATCTGCTGATAATGAGAAAGATATAAAAGCAACATTGTCTCGTGTCACTGTATATCCCGACCGTGCACAGCTCTTTCACGAAGCTACTATTGACATCCCTTCCGGCAGTACCGTGTTCAAACTCGGAGGTTTGTCTCCGTATATTGATGTGCAAAGCATCCAGGTAAAAGGTTACGGGGAATTCACAATAATGGGGGTTAACCACCAGAATAATTATCTTGAGAACCTCGAGGAACTGCCGGAAATAAAGTCGGTCAGAAATCAGATTGAAGCCTTGCAGATTAAGGCTGAAGATGAGAAAGCCGCTATAAGCGTCCTTAAAGAGAAAGAAGCTTTCCTCGTAGCCAACAGGGCTGTTCTTGTTGCCAAGGAGACCGCATTCAGTACTGATCAGCTGAAGAATGTAATGGATCTTTATACAAATAATATGGAACAGGTTACAATAACTGTTCTGAAGAAGAACAGGCTTATAAAAGATTACGAGAAACAGATTGCGGCACTTCAGAAACAGATTTCCGACAGAACCGGAAAGCAGCAACTGCCTTCGGGAGAAATATCAGTAACAGCGACTTCATCTAAACCTGTTGCAGGGAAGCTGTCTTTCAGCTATGTAGTTAACAATGCAGGATGGTATCCCTCATATGATATCAGGGTCGATGATATTACCAAACCTGTCAACATCCTTTATAAAGCTAATGTATTTCAGAGTACGGGAACTGAATGGAAAAATGTTAAACTAAGTTTTTCGAACGCCTCCCCCTGGATTTCAGGGGATGTCCCCAAACTGGATCCGTGGTTCATTGATTATTACACGCCTCCCTCCCCGGGAATTGTTCTGAGGGGAGCTGTTTCCGGAGTGAGAAAAAGTGAGGCTCCTGTAATGATGGAGATGGATGCCAGGGAAAGTTCAGTAATTAAACAAATTGAAGCTGCACCAATGATCGTCGGAAAGCAGGTGGGAGAAACAACTGTTACTTTTGACGTTGCCATTCCTTACTCAATAGCCTCAGATGGGAAGATACAGACCATTGAAATACAGCGTACATCGTCTCCTGCTGACTATAAATATGTTACTATTCCAAAGCTGTCCACGCTGGCATATCTTACTGGTGAAATCACCAACTGGGCAGAACAAAGCCTTATGAGCGGCGAAGCTACCCTGTATTTTGAAAACAGCTTTGTCGGCAAGTCTTTCCTGAACGTGAATCAGCTTACTGATTCGCTTCAGATCTCGCTTGGAACAGATAACAGCATCCTTGTGAAAAGAGAGAAACAGAAGGATTTCACAAGCAGAAAGGTACTTGGTTCGAACAAAACGGAAATATACTCATTCCTTACTACAATAAGGAACAACAAACCTGGTCCTATCAAAATTGCCCTGTATGATCAGATCCCTATATCATCAAACAGCGGAATAACTGTTGATGCAACTGAGCTCACCGGAGGACAATTAAATTCAAGGACCGGGATCGTCAAGTGGGATCTGGAGATTAAACCGCAGGAGACAAAAAGAATCATTCTTACCTACTCTGTCAGATATCCAAAAGAAAAGACTGTGATCCTTGAATAAAATGAAATGAAAATAATCGGAAACCTTTTATGGCTGATTCTTGGAGGTATTGTCATTGCTGTCGAGTATATGATAGGTACCCTTGCCCTGATGATAACAATTATCGGGATACCATTCGGTCTTCAGACTTTTAAAATGTCGTGGCTTGCTATATGGCCATTCGGCCGTGAGTCGCGGGTTCAGTCAAGGTCATCGGGCTGCTTATATATCCTGATGAATGTAATCTGGCTCCTTTTCGGAGGTATCTGGATAGCCCTTACTCATGCAATTATCGGATTGATCCTGTGTATCACAATTATAGGGATACCTTTCGGATTGCAGCATTTCAAGCTTACATCTCTTGCGCTCAGTCCTTTCGGACGGGATATTGTAAGGATTAAATGATTATATCACCTGGGGCCTCTGATTACTCCCCTTTCGGAATTCTTTATGAATTCTATGATATAATCCCTGTCAGTGGATTGTCTGAAGTTCTTTTCAATGAAATCCAGAGCCTGGGTAAAATTCATGTTATTCTGGTAAATGACCCTGTAGATATCATGGATCTCATCAATCCTTTCTTTTTCAAAGCCTCTTCTTGTAAGGCCAACGGTATTCAATCCAAGATAGCATAGCGGATCCCTGTCGGCTTTGATGTAAGGTGGCACATCAGTTCTCACCTTTGCTCCCCCACCAATCATAACATGGGCCCCGATCCTGGTAAACTGATGAACCAGTGTACCGGCACTGAGAATAGCCCAGTCGTCGACTTTTACTTCGCCGGCCAGCCCGCTATTATTACCAATTATACAATTGTTACCGATCCTGCAGTCATGGCCGGTATGTGAATAGGCCATCAGCAGGCAGTCGTTCCCTACAACTGTTTTCCCGACAGCTGCCGTTCCACGGTTTACAGTAGCCCCTTCCCTGATCGTTGTTCTGTCGCCTATTTCAGCTGTTGTTTCTTCTCCCCTGAATTTAAGATCCTGAGGTATTGCTGATATTACTGCGGACGGGAATATCCTGCAGTTTTTTCCGATACGGGCCCCGCTCATTACTGTTGCATTCGGGCCCACCCATGTACCTTCTCCGATTACAACATTACCTGCAATGTAAGCGAATGGTTCAACGTTCACATTTCCTTCGAGTTGTGCATCGGGATGCACATAAGCTAAGTTTGAGATCATTTCCGTTTTATTTGTTTTTCTTTATTACCTGTGCCACCATTTCTCCTTCAACTACCAGCTTATTATCCACAAAAGCCTGTCCGTACATTGAGACAATTCCCCGGCGCAGAGGTTCTATAAGTTCCATCTTGAGGATCACTGTATCACCCGGAACGACTTTTTGCTTGAACTTAAGCTTATCTATCTTAAGGAAATACGTGGAGTATGTTTCAGGCTCTTCTACATTGCTTAATATCAGCAATCCTCCGGTTTGAGCCAGAGCCTCGACAAGGAGTACTCCGGGCATTACCGGTTCATTCGGGAAATGTCCCTGAAAAAATGGTTCATTGTAGGTTACATTCTTTATCCCCACCACTGTATTTTCATCAAGGGAGATTATTTTATCAACCAGCAGAAAGGGCTGTCTGTGAGGCAGTCGTTTTTTGATATCCTCTATTGTATAAACCGGCGGTTGTGAAGGATCGTAGGCAGGGATATTTCTTTTTGACAATGCTTTTTTCATTTCCTGCCTCATGATCTTTGCAAGACGTGTATTGGCATAATGACCCGGACGAGTAGCAACAACCTTCCCTTTTATCGGATGACCGACAAGTGCAAGGTCGCCCATAATATCAAGAAGCTTATGCCTGGCCGGTTCATTTGGATAACGGAGTTCGGTGTTATTCAGAATTCCTGCCTTATGAGAGTTAATACCCGGCCTGTTGAATAATTTAGCGATCCTGTCTATTTCAGACTGGTCCACTTCTTTTTCCATTATAACTATGGCGTTATCAAGGTCACCACCTCTTATAAGACCCATATTGTAAAGAGGCTCAAGCTCATGAAAAAAGACAAAAGTCCTGCTCCTTGCAATCTCTTCCTCAAAATCATTAATAGAATCCAGTATGGCATACTGATTTCCAAGAATCCTTGAATTATAATCTATCAGGACATTAATGCTTAAATGGTCATCCGGGTAAATGATCAGGTCGACTCCATGTTCTTCGTCAGAAAAAGCTATTTTCTGCTTTACAACAAAATAATTTCTTTCCTCTTTATGTTCAATGAATCCGGCTTCCTTGATGGCTTTTGTAAAAGCCCAGGCACCTCCACCCATTATCGGGGCTTCAGGCCCGTTGAGCTCAATCAGCGCATTATCAACCTGTAACCCGTGAAGTGCAGCCAGCACGTGTTCTACTGTGGAAACGGAAGCATTACCCTGCAAAAGGGTTGTTCCTCTGGAAGTATCTGAAACATTCTCGGCCAGCGCGTCTATTACAGGTTTGTCAGGAAGATCAGTCCTGCAGAATTTATATCCATGATTTGCAGGAGCAGGCTTAAAAGTAATTGTAACATTGACTCCGCTATGCAATCCCTTTCCGCTAAGAGTGACTTCTTTTGCCAGGGTTCTTTGTTTTTCACTCATCAGAATGAGGTATTTGTTTTTTCAGGTACAAAAAAAATAAAAATTATTCTCCAAGTGAAATAACACCCATACTTTTATTTCAGAGGAGATCATGATCATTTGATTTTTAAAGATTCAATGGTTTTCTCCAGGGCGTCTAGTTTCATTTTCAATTCAGGGAGATTTTTAAAAATTACAGATGACTTGAGGAAATTCCTGTGATCAATTGCAGGATATCCGGTAAATATTGAATTTTCATTTTTAATATTCCCTGCCACTCCGGCCTGAGCTCCGAGCTTGGTCCCGTCGGCTATTGTTAAGTGCCCGGCAATTCCAACCTGTCCGGCAAACATACAATTCCTTCCGACCTTGCTGGATCCGGCTATCCCGGTCTGTGCAGCCATTACCGTGTTCTCTCCAACCTCGACATTATGACCGATTTGTATAAGGTTGTCAAGCTTTACACCTTTACGGATTATAGTTGATCCCATTGTTGCCCTGTCAATTGCTGCATTTGCACCGATTTCAACATGGTCCTCAATAACGACATTCCCGAGCTGGGGTATTTTCATGAATTCAGTTTCGGACTGCGGTGCGAATCCAAATCCGTCACTTCCTATGACAGTTCCAGCATGAATGATACACCCTTCTCCAAGGATACAATCATGGTAAATCTTCACTCCGGGATTAATAGTACATCCTGAACCTATTTTAGTATTGTCGCCGATATAAACCTGGGGATATATGGAACAATTATCACCGATAATGCAATTTTCACCGATGTATGAATAAGGGCCAATATAAACATCCTTCCCGACTGATGCTGTCTGTTCAATTACAGCTGTCGGATGAATCCCCTTCTTCCTTGGACGCGACTGATCAACAAGCCTCAGCAGAGAGGCAAATGCTTCGTAGGCATTTTCCACCCTGATAAGCGTGGCTTCAACTTTTGAAGAAGGTACAAAGTTTTTATTAACCAATACGATCGAAGATTTGGTTGAGTATATGAAATGTTCATATTTTGGATTGGCCAGAAATGAGAGAGCTCCCTGATGACCTTCTTCAATTTTTGCTATAGTATGGACAACCGTTTCAGGATCCCCTTCGATTTCTCCTTTAAGAAATCCGGCAATTGTAGCAGCAGAAAATTCCATGATCTGATTTTTTATTTATCGACATTCTTTAGGATAACTTAGAAAATATTTTGTATTCTTCTCCGAGATGAACCTGTTGTCGCACATGTCTGATACCTCAGATATATCAGCAATTTTTCCTGATTTGAGAAGTATCTTTATTTCAGGGGCATCAAGAGTGTACGCCAGGTTAGAGATACTGGCAGTGAAAATATAATAGTCCGTCAGTTCCGGTATTATGTCAAGGATCTTTAATGCGGAGCTTTTAAGTTCTTCAATTCTTTCATCTGAAAAAGGTTTGTCCTGCAATTCAACGGCAAACAGGTTTCGTTGCATTAGCCTTCCTGCAAGTTCGGCAAGGATTTTATCAGAATCATCAGCCCAGTATTTGGCAGCCACATAGATATCTGTGTCATCAAGCCTTGTGAAATTAGCAGCAATCAACCCGGGTGTAAAAGTGCCTTCCTGAAGCAGATCTTCCGGTCCGATGCTATTATATAGGAAAAACCGCAGAGCCGGTGTTGCGTAAAGATCTCTGCCCTCTGATGCAAGTTGCTTCGCACGTTTAAGTACATTTACAAGCAGCGTTTCTGAAGCGATCACCGTTTTATGCATATATACCTGCCAGTACATAAGTCTCCTGGCGATCAGAAATTTTTCAAGTGAATATATCCCTTTTTCATCAACAACAAGTTCATCATTCACAACATTAAGCATACGGATGATCCTGTCAGAGCCGACAGAGCCTTCTATTACTCCTGTGAAGAACGAATCCCTCCGGAGGTAATCAAGCCTGTCCATATCTATCTGCCCCGCAATGAGATCATGCAGGAATCTTCTTTTATAGTTGCCTTTGAAGATCTCAATTGCAAGTTCAAGTCTGCCCCCGAATCTCTCATTCAGTTCCTTCATAAGCAGTAATGAGAGATCTTCATGAGTAATTCCTGAAATAATTGAGTTTTCAAGAGCATGAGAAAAAGGTCCGTGACCCGAATCATGCAGGAGAATAGCACAGAAAACGGCTTCCTCTTCCTCAGGCGAGATATATGTCCCTTTCGATCTAAGTGTACTTATAGCCATCTCCATCAGGTGCATGGCTCCTAAACAATGCTGGAATCTGCTGTGGTTTGCTCCCGGGTAGACGAAGCTTGTCAGGCCAAGCTGCCTTATATTCCTCAATCGCTGGAACCACGGATTCTCAATGAGATCAAAAATAAGATCGCCCGGAATGTTTATGAATCCATAAACAGGGTCGTTGATAATCTTTCGTTTGTTCGTCCGGTAAGCCACAGAAAGAAAACTTAGCTTACAAAAATATGAATTTGTTTGGCATTACAACTAATTACCATTCTCTAATAATATAGTTTGACTACTTTCATTAATTTTTCCTAATTTGCTGTTATTTAGCAGATTCTTATTTCTCATGCAATAAAATGTATACTCCAATGCAGCATTCGGAATAAAAGACGTCTTTATTGCATCTATATAATAAATATACCTTTCTAACGATGATCACCCTCTATGAAAGTGGAAATTCTGGGACTGAATAAGATTTATCCCAACGGTAATCAGGCATTAAAAGATATTAATCTCGAGTTCGGGACCGGGATGTTCGGCCTTCTTGGACCTAACGGAGCCGGTAAATCAAGCCTGATGAGGATCATAGTTGCACTGATGAAACCCACATCAGGTTCGGTGCTTATCGATGGAAAAGATATTCAGAAATACCGGAAGGAATTACGAAGCATGCTCGGCTATCTGCCTCAGGATTTCAGATTTTTTACCTCCCTGAAAACATGGGAATTCCTTGATTATTCCGGAGCTCTGGCCGGTATGAAGAACAGGAAGGCCAGGCTTGCCGAAGTTGACAGGCTGCTTGACCAGGTGGGTTTGCTTGAAGTGAGGGACAGGCAGGCTAACAGGTTGTCGGGTGGGATGAAAAGGCGTCTTGGAATAGCTCAGGCTCTTATTGGCAGTCCTTCTATAATTGTAGTCGATGAACCTACGACAGGTCTTGATCCTGATGAGAGAATAAGATTCAGGAACATCCTTTCCCAGCTCACACAGCATAATGTCACTATCATTCTTTCAACCCATATTGTTGGAGACATATCATCTACCTGCCAGGGAATGGCTTTGCTGAACAAAGGAGAACTGGTCTTCTCAGGTTCACCACCGGAGCTTATAAGACATGCAGAAAACCACGTTTTTAAATTAAACCTGACCCCTTCCGAATATGAAGATGTAAAAGAAAAATATAATGTCATTTCAACAATACCAGTAGAAACAGGCTGGGAAGTGCAGATCGTATCAGATGATTTACCTGAATTTGCCTGCTCCGAAATCATCCCCAACATCGAACATGCATATGTGTATTTCATGGAACATAAATTACATGCAGACATAGCTGAATAAAATTATAGTGTGATAACATTTTTTCATAATATAAGAACAGTAGCCCGATATGAGGCTGTGACCCTTCGAAGAAGCTGGTTCTTCAGGCTTTTTGCTATAGGTTCGTTCGTGATTTTTACCTTTCTGAACATCGGGCTCTTTTCTCCCATTGGAGATGAATCATGGGAACTTGTTTCTATCCCGTCCTCAGTTCCTCTTATTAACCTCTATATTCTGAACATTGTACAATCAATAGTGGTCATATTCCTGGCAGCCGATTTCCTGAAAAGGGATAAAAAAATCGACACAAATGAAGTGCTTTATACAAGACCTGTATCAAATTTTGAATATATAACCGGTAAGACATGGGGAATCCTGAAGCTTTTCATAGGTCTGGATATCATAATTCTCTTCATCGCCCTGCTGATGAATATAATCTCAAAAGACATGAGTGTGGACCTGGTCTCTTATCTGCAATACCTTCTGATAATATCGGTTCCGACAATAATTTTCAGCCTTGGACTTGCTTTTATGCTTATGCAAATTATAGGTAATCAGGCTATTACATTTCTTTTATTACTTGGTCTCGCTGCTCTTAACATGTTCTGGCTGTATTACAGGATGGGTTCCTTATTTGATTATATGGCTTTCGGCCTTCCGGTTTTTAAATCGGGAATCATCGGATTTGACAATAACCAGCTTATTGTTAACCAGCGTCTGATGTACCTGCTTTTCGGACTTTGCCTGGTTATGGCAACAATTTTAACATTTAAGAGGTTGCCCCAGTCAAAATTACAAACTACTCTTTGTTACGTTCTTCTCTTCCTTTCTCTTGCAGGGACAATTATTTGTACAAAAAACACTTTCTTAATTTATAAGAGAAATCTTAATGAAAGGAAGCTGATAATCGAGACAAACAGGCAATTTGAAAGCCAGGATGCCGTAACACTGACCGATGCAAAAATCGATATTTCACATTCAGGCGGGGAAATCGAAGCTGAAGCTGCCTTATGTTTCGTTAACGAAAATAAGACCGGAATAAATGAATGCTTCTTTTCCCTGAATCCCGGTCTGAAAGTAAAGCAAGTTTACCATAGCGGTCAGGAAATTGATTTCAAAACAGTGAATCATATCATTCTGGTCGGGTTGCCTGCGATGCTTCAACCCGGACAGAAGGATTCATTGACAATTACTTACGCCGGGAGCATTCATGAAGCATTCTGCTATCCGAATTACACAGGAAACATAAAGGATAATCCATACATGATTGAGATGCTCCGGGTAAATAAACGACAGGCTTTCCTGACTAAGGATTTTGTTTTACTGACTCCGGAAACTCACTGGTACCCGGTTCCGGGATTAAACTATTATCCTGATAATCCTGCAAGAATGAAGATTGATTTTACAAATTTCGATCTCAGGGTAAAAACCACTCCCGGATTAGTACCAGTTTCCCAGGGAATTATGAAAAAGGAAACTGAAATTTACACCTTCAGGACGGAATTCCCGCTCACAGGTTTAACTCTGGCGATTGGCAATTATCTTTCTGATACCTTAACAGTTGATTCTATTAATTACATAACTCATTATTTCCCTGGTAACGATTATTACAGGAATGAGTTCAGTGAACTGAAAGATACCCTTTCTTTGCTGGTATCGGGAATAATGACTGAACTGGAGACAAATTTTTCTTCGGAATATCCATTTAATACTCTGAGTTTCGTCGAGGTTCCGGTACAGTTTTATTCATACCCGAGGATGAGCACTCAGACAAGGGCAGAGATTCAGCCGTCATTGGTGCTTCTCCCTGAGAGAATGGCCACGATCAGAAATGCCGGTTTTCGTAAACAGAAAGCCAGACAGAAGAGGAGGATGGCAAGAAGCAACACTGTAATTACTGATAAAGAGCTGGAGGTAAGGTTATTCAATGACTTTATCAGGAATACTTTCATCAGTGGTGAGAACTTCAGGTTCGTCAATGGGAATGCAGTTAATGAGCCGGTCCGGTATCGTCTGAGTCCGAGCTTTTACTTTTTTAAAAACAATTTCTATTCACATGATTATCCTGGAATAAATGCAGCTTTTGAATCTCACCTTCAAAAGGTTGCTTCACCATTACCTTCAGGGTACCAGGGGATGGACCGGGTGATGACAGATAATGACCAGGCTAATCTTATCCTCAGCAGGTACAGTTTCAGGGAACTTCTCTCGAAGAATCCTGCGAGTGACACTATAAGGCAGGTTCTGACTGTCAAGGGAGATTATCTTTTCAATCTTTTCAGGGCAAAAGCAGGTATTGAGGAATTCAACGACTGGTTCAAAAAATACCTTGATGACCACAGGTTCAGAAGTGTCGGTATTGAGCAATTCAACAACGACATGATTGAAAAATTTGGCTTTGGCTTTTACCCATACCTTGATAACTGGTTCGGGAGTAAAGAGCTTCCCGGTTTTATAATCAGTAATCTTCAGGTATCAGAAATTGTTGTGGAAAACCGGGTAAGATATCAGGTGACTTTTGTGGCTTCTAATCCGGAGCCTGTTACAGGTCTGTTCAATATCTCTTTCCGTACGGGAGGTGCAGGCCCGCAGGGAGGGCCGGGAGGCAGGGGACCGTTGATGATGCCCGGCGGAGGCAGGGGAATAATGGCTATTTCACGACAGGGAAGGGGAATGGAATCTGCTGATATATCAAAAATAGTATCAATAGACAGTTGTGAAGCTAAGAGAATAGGCTTAATACTTGACGCAGAACCCAGGGCCATGATGATAAACACAATTTTTTCCAAGAATATTCCTGGTCAGCTTATCATACCAGTCAATGAAATAGGGAGGATAAAAGAAGGAACAAAACCTTTTACAGGAGAAGAACTCCTTCCATCAATTCCTGATTATGGTAATCCCGATGAAATAATCATTGATAATGAGGACTCACTATTCCATATTTCGAGGCAGATCGATAATAGCCCTTTAAAAAAGCTGCTTAAAATAAATAACAACCAGGGAAATACATATTTGCAGATCAACAATATGTATGCTCCTGAACACTGGCAGCCGGTTGTTCAATCATCATATTACGGGAGATATATTCTTTCAGCGGTATATACAAGGGCAGGATCAGGCAATAAGGAGGCAACATGGAATGCAATAATAAAAGATCCTGGTTATTATAACATATATTTCTACGTGGGTAAATCTGTTGAGCGGACAATGGTAAGAGGCAGGGCGATGGGCCCCGGCGGACGAGGGCCGGGAGGAGGCGGGCCGGGAGGAGGAGGACCAGGAGGAGGACCAGGAGGAGGTAGGCCCCGGGGAGATATGCCTCCCGGAAACGTTCCCGGAGCAAGTGGGCCGGGTGCATTTCAGGGCGGCCCGGGAGCTGAGGCACCAATAAAGGATCTCCATCTGAAAATATATCATGATCAGGGTGTGGAAGAGATGACTTTTGATTACCAGAACGCTGAAGGAGGCTGGAATTACCTTGGCAGATATTATCTCTCAGCAGATACGGCTAAAGTAAAGATCTCAAATCTTTCAGAAGGAAGGATGGTAATCGCCGATGCAGTTAAATGGGCAAAAGATAATCAGTAATGAACTATAATTTAACAAAAATGAAAAAGCAGGTAAAAACAGGAAAGAGAATTAATCTCGCAATTCTCCTGTTAATTATACATGGCTTAACAGCATTCGCCCAAAGGGGGCTTACACTGGAACAATCATTGAAGGTTGCTGAGGATAACAGCCCTGCGATGAAACGAACAAGGCTGAATCTGATCAGGAGTCAGGAAAACCTGAATGCACAGAATGCCGCCCTGAAATCAAATTTCTCCCTGTCAGTCAATCCTCTCTCCTACAGGCAGGATCGTTCATTCAATGACCTCATTTCGGCCTGGAATACTACAAAAACAACCGAGAGTTACGGGGTTTTTACTGTCTCACAGCCAATACTCCTTACTGATGCAAGAGTATCGCTTCTAAATAAATTCGGCTATGTTGATTCCTACAGTGAATATTCTAACAACACTAATAAAGGATTTAGTAACAGCCTGTCGCTGAACCTGTCACAACCTATTTTCACTTATAACAGGACCCGGTTGCAGCTAAAGGAACTCCAGCTGGCTCATGAAAATGCACAGCTAAATTACGCAATTCAATTGCTTTCTCTTGAAAGACAGGTGACCATATCCTTTTACAATGTCTACCAGAAACAGCAAAGTCTCGAAATAGATCGTCAGGCTTATGAGAATATGCAGAAAAGCTACGAGATCATAAAGAATAAAGTTGATGCAGGCCTGTCTGCCCGCGAAGAAATATTCCAGGCTGAACTCAACCTTGCATCTTCAAAATCATCTTTTGAGAACAGCCAGGTCTCTTTCGAAAATGCCAAGGATGAATTCAAGATACTTATAGGAATAAGTCTTTATGACGATCTTTTAGTATTGCCGAATATTGAAGTTGATACAGTCGGTATAGATGTTGCTTTTGCTATTGACCAGGGCCTTGCAAACCGGATGGAAATAAGACAAAGTCAGATAAATCTCGAAACTTCTCAGTTTGACCTTATTACAACAAAAGCTCTGAATGAGTTCAAAGGGCAGCTTGACCTGTCAGTCGGTTTGTTTGGTGATAATGAGAATTTAGGAAACTTGTATGAAAATCCCACTGATAATGAAAGCGTTTCCCTGTCACTTACAATCCCACTGTGGGACTGGGGAGAAAGGAAATCAAGGATCAAGGCTTCTGAAGCTTCAATAGAATCATCAAAGATATCCCTTGAAGAGGAGCAGAATGATATCATTCTCAATATAAGGCAGGTTTGCAGGAACCTTATCAATCTTAAAAATCAGATTGAAATAGCACGCCAGAATGTCAACAATGCCCAGCTGACCTATGATCTTAATCTGGAAAAATACCGTAACGGGGATCTTACCGGTATGGATCTGAACATTTATCAGAACCAGCTCTCTCAACAGCAGATATCTTACACCAATTCGCTTATATCATATAAGCTGGAACTTCTTAATCTCAAAATTCAGACTCTTTACGATTTTGAAAAAAACGTACCGGTAACTCCGGTGAAAACACTTTAACAAATAATGAAAATTAAATAGTACTTAAATGAAAAATCTTGTACTTGCCGTCGTTTTAGCTCTTGCATTAGCTTCCTGCAGAAACCAGGACCAGAACCTGACCGCCGATGTGGAGATACCTGTCTCCGTTCAGGATATAAGCCTGAAACCGATCGAAGAATTCATTAATACTACCGGGACAGCCTTCCCAAAGGGCCAGATAGAATTAAAATCAAAGATATCGGCGAACTATTATCTTGAAATAAATCCCCAGACCGGAAAACCATGGAAAATGGGAGATAAGGTCCGAACCGGTGATCTGATAGCAAGGCTTGAAGACAGAGAGTATGTTATTGGCGTGAAGCTCGAGACTACTCAGCTGAACCTTGAGCTTGCTGAAAGTGAACTGAAAAAACAGGAATCACTCTACGAAAAAGGAGGTGTTACACTCAAAGAGCTGAAGACCGCAAGCATAGAATATGAAAATGCTAAAACAAACCTGGAGAGTGCAAAGCTGCAAATGGCAAAGACAAGGATTATCTCACCAATTAACGGGGTTATCGTTGACCTCCCTTATTATACTCCGGGAACCCAAATCGAAACCGGATCTTCTATTGCAAAAATTATGGATTACCAGACAATGTACATGGAAGTCCAGCTTCCTGAGAAATACATCTCAGTAATTAAACCCGGACAGGATGTGCGGCTCACAAACTATACAATCCCGGAAGATACCGTAATGGGTCATGTGACACAATTATCACCGGCAATTGATGCCGACTCCCGGACTTTTAAAGGCAATGTAGAGATCTCTAATACAAATTACCTTCTGAGGCCCGGAATGTTTGTCAAGGCTGATATAGTTACAAACCGCAAGGACTCTGTTATTGTGATCCCCAAAAATATAATCCTCTCCCGCCAGAGGGGAAAAACAGTATTTATTGTTCAGAGAGGCCTGGCTGAGGAAAGGATCATTGAAACCGGACTTGAAAACCTGACAGATGTCGAAGTCACAAGGGGCCTTATGAAAAATGACAGGGTCGTTATAAGCGGATATGAAACCCTGAGCAACAGATCCAAGGTAAAAATAGTTATGTAACCCGATGAATAAGATTGCCCAATTTGCTGTTAGATACCCTGTAACAATATTGATGTTGGTACTGGGTATTGTGCTCCTTGGTTTTATTTCCTTTGGCAAGCTCGGAACAGATCTTTTCCCCAATCTGAATAATCCAAAAATATATATAGAACTGTCAGCCGGTGAAAAACCGCCGGAGGAGATAGAAAAAAATTATGTCGAGCAGATTGAATCTCTTGCGATGCGCCAGGCAGATGTAGTTCAGGTCTCTTCAGTAGTAAAAGCCGGAAATGCGCTGATTACAGTCGAATACGATTGGAACAAGGACATGGATGAAGCCTTTCTTGACCTCCAGAAAGAACTGAATTCCTTTGCTCAGAATTCCGACCTTGAAGATTTTTCAATCTCCCAGTATGATCCAAATGCCTCACCAGTAATGGTTGTGGGTTTCAGGAATGATAAAATAACAAATATGGACGACCTCCGGAGAATAGCTGAGAACTATATCCGGAACGAACTTGTGAGAATTGAGGGAATAGCAGATGTAAAACTCACAGGAGACGAGGAGGGTGAAATAATTATTGAAACAAATAATTATCTTCTCCAGTCGTTTGGAATAACTTCTGATGTTATCGCATCCCAGATAAGCGCCTATAACAGGAATGTATCAGGCGGATCAATTGTGGAAATGGGTACCAAATACACGGTAAAGGGAGTTACTGTACTTGAAGATATAAATGACCTTGAGAATATAATTGTTGGATTTAAACAACCATCCGCTTCAACTTCTTCAACCTCTTCTACCTCTTCAACTTCTTCAACCTCTTCAGCCTCTTCCAGGGTTCCCGTCTATCTCAGAGACGTGGCAACCATCAAAACCGGCAATAAGGACCCCGAGAATATTGTGACTATTAATGGTGAACGATGTGTGGGATTATCTGTTTATAAAGAGCCAAAGTACAACACGGTTGATGCAGTAAAGAGCCTTGAGAAAGAGTTTACAATTCTCGAAAAGGCTTTGCCCGGATATGAATTCATTAAAATTCAGGATCAGGGCAACTACATCCATAACGCGATAAGTGAAGTCAAGAATACCCTTATTCTGGGGATTCTGCTGGCTGTCTTTGTTCTTTATATATTCCTTCGCAGGATCGGTACGACCCTGGTAATAAGCGTGGCTATTCCGATTTCTATAATAGCAACATTTAACCTGATGTATTTCAGTCACCTGACCCTTAATATAATGACTTTGGGAGGCCTGGCTCTGGGAGCCGGCATGCTGGTTGACAATGCAATTGTTGTCCTCGAGAATATAACGCGTCTCAGGGAGGAAGGCATGCCTCTCAAAGATGCTGTTATAAATGGCACCGGCCAGGTGGGAGGAGCAATTACAGCCTCAACAGTAACAACCATAGTTGTATTTCTGCCAATAGTATACCTCCATGGCTCATCAGGAGAGATGTTCAGGGATCAGGCCTGGACCGTAGCTTTTGCGCTTATATCATCCCTGCTAATAGCATTGCTGGTAATCCCGATGATGGTATCAACCCTGTCCTCAGATAAAAACAAAAAAACCTTCCATCCGGAGCCCCTTCATTTTCCAGGATATCCAAAGCTGCTGGAAAGAATAATCGAACGAAGAGGTCTGGTGATAATCTTTTCGGCAATACTGATATCTGGTTCAGCTCTGCTCATACCTCGTATTGGCAGTGAATTTATGCCCGGATCTGAATCGGCTGAATTCACGATTAACCTTTCTCTTCCCGAGGGAACAAGTCTTGACCGGACCTTCAGCACTGCAAGGAAAGTTGAAAACATTGTCAGGGAATTACTTGGAGAAAAAATTGATCTGATCTACTGTCAGGCAGGGAAACAACAGACATCCTCATTCGCTGCTTCGAATGAAAGCCAAGGAGAAAATTTCGCATCGCTTAAAATCAGACTTAAAAAGGAATTCTCTTCTATATCTGAAAATGCCATTGATCTCATCGACAGTTATCTTGCCGGCATAACAGATATGGAAACCAGTTATACCCGTGAGGAGAGCGCATTGCAAACTACTCTCGGGACCACAGAATTCCCTTTCATTCTTGAAATATCCGGTGATGATTACAATGAACTGGAAAAAATCCTGGACCAGTCAAAAGAAATATTGAAGAATAACCAGGCTCTCTTCAACATAACAACTTCAATGGACGAAGGTACTCCTGAAGTGGAAATTGAGATAGACCGTTTCAAATCGAGTTTTTATAATGTACCTGTTGAGAATATAACAAATCAGATCAGGAATTATCTGGAAGGTTCCTCAGCAGGAACTTTTGAAGAGAATGGTGAGATTAAGGATATTACTGTAAAGCTGGAGGATGTCTCAATCAGCCAGCTAAAAGATATTATGATCACTGCAGGAAGCCTGAAAGTTCCGTTAAGTGAACTTGCCAGGATAAACACTGTTGTCTCACCGCGTGAAATAACAAGGAGGAACCAGGCAAGGACCAGCTATCTGTATGCTAATGTTGATAAAAAATATGCTTTCGATAAAGTCATTAAGGAGGCGCAGATGGCTCTCCGGCCGGTAACGATGCCTGTAGATTACAAGATGGAATTCACAGGGGAGGAACTCCAGAGAAAGCAATCAATGTCAAATCTGTCGTTTGCACTGATCCTGTCACTTATTCTTGTGTTCATGGTCCTCGCTGCTCAATTTGAATCAATTATACAGCCATTCATAATAATGCTTACAGTACCTCTTGCCGGTGTGGGAACAATACTCATTTTTTTCCTTCTGGGTAAAACTTTAAATATGATGGCCTATATAGGTATTATTATGCTTGGTGGCATCGCTGTCAATAATGCTATTATACTCATTGACAGGATTAATCAGCTCCGAGAGGACGGATTCGGCAAGAAGGCGGCAATAATAGCTGCCGGCTCACAAAGGATAAGACCGATACTTATGACGAGCCTGACTACCATTCTTGCCCTGCTCCCGCTTACTATCGGATTCGGAGAGAGTGCCTCCCTGAGATCCCCTATGGCTCTTGCGGTAATAGGAGGCCTCGTTTCTTCGACAATGCTGACACTTGTCGTTATTCCATGCGTGTACTGGTTCCTGGATAGTTTCAGCAAATGGATCACAGGCAGATCACAAACGGAAGCTGCTAAATTATAACTTCTTACAAGGGCGTACTATGAACTTTATCCTGAAAAGAAGAATTCTGATAATTATGATATTTGCCGCGCTTACAATGCTCGGTTATGTCTCCTATAAGAAACTTTCTGTTGAGCTTATCCCGAATGCAGAATTACCTGCAATTTTTGTGCAGGTAGGTACTATGCTGGAAATGGATCCTTCTTACATAGAAAACCAGGCTATTATACCTATCGAAGGTGCTATAGGAACACTGGAAGGCATTGAGAAGCTTGAAAGTACAGTTACATCAAGGTATGGTACGATATCAGTATTTTACAATCAGGGGGCGAACATGAAATATGCTAACCTGAAGCTTCAGGAGAAAATTGATCTGGTAAAAAGTTCCATCCCCGATGAATTTCAGATCAATGTTCTGAAAATTGATCTCGAGCAACTCACTAATCAGTTCATGGAACTTCAGGTGCGGGGAGAAGGAGGTATAGACAGGATAAGAAACATAGCTGACAGGGAGATAGTAACGGAACTTGAAAATATTGATGGTATAGCAGGTGTGGAAGTTTTTGGCGGACAGGAGAATTCAATTGAAATAAGGCTTAACAGGAAAGCCTGCAAGGCTTATGGAATTACTATGAGCCAGGTAAGCAACCTCCTCAGCAACAACGGAGCTGATAAGACTTTTGTCGGAGAAGTTCATGATGGTGATAAAAGGCTTTTTGTGAACATAAGATCGGAATATACCGATATAAAAGATATCGGTAACATAACAGTAAGCAAGAATGGCCCGGTTCTGTTGCGTGATATTGCCCAGATATTTTTCGGTGTAAAGGAACAGGAATCATATAGCCGTGTTAATGGCCTTGATGCAGTCACAATAACGCTTACTAATGACAATCAGGCCAATATCATTGATTTGTCCCACAGGGTGCTTGACCAGATAAATAAAATTAACGAAAGCCTGAAGAGATTAAATGCAGAGATTGTTGTGCAGAACAACAGTGCGGAGATAATGGAGAAGAACATTTCTCAGATAATCAACCTGGCCTTTACAGGAGGTCTTCTCGCTGTGCTTATACTTTGGTTTTTCCTTCGTAACATCAGGCTCATTGGCATAATCGCAATTTCGATTCCGGTATCTGTGTACACTGCTTTCAATTTTTTCTATGCATCCGGCATCACTATCAACAGTCTCACGCTTGTCGGCCTAGCTCTGGCCATAGGTATGCTCGTTGATAATTCCGTGGTCGTACTGGAAAATGTATATCGCCTGGCAGGGTCAGGCAGAAGTAATGAGGATTCAGTAAAACAGGGAACTACAGAAGTGTGGCGATCGATCTTTGCTTCAACCCTGACGACAATTATAGTATTCCTTCCCTTCGTTTTTTCATCAAATTTCCTGATAAGGCTCGTGATCAGGAATATCGGAGTATCAATTGTAACAACACTTCTTGCTTCGCTGGCTGTTGCATTAATGGTCATTCCCATGGCAACATATTTTTTACTTACGCGGTCTCAGAAAGGGGAATCGGCCATCTATAAGAAACTTTCAATTCATAACAGGGTCATCCAGGCATATAATCTTGTTCTTAAAGCCAGCATGAGAAAGCCCGTTCTTACGATTATCGGAAGCCTTGTGGCATTCTTTGCAGCCCTGCTCATTAGTCTCACTTTAAGCATTAATTCCACCCAGGAAATTGAATCAGCCAGTTTCAGATTGTCGGTTACAATGCCTGCTGGCTCCACCCTTGAAAAAACTGATGCTGTAGTTAGTGAAATAGAAAAACGGCTTGCAAATGTACCCGAAAAAGAAGATGTTATAAGCAGAATTGAGGAGGACCAGGCAACTGTAACAATTAACCTGGCAAAAGACTGGGATAAAAAGAGCGACCGTGATCTTCCTGAAATTAAGAATGATATTGAAGAAAGGACCAGGAATATCTCAAATGCAGAAATAAGCATGGATGAAATATCTGCCAGCGGAGGATTTGAATCATCAGGAGCCCTGGGAGGCGGCAGTGCGGGAACAGGAGGAAATCTGCTAAACCTTCTGGGACTGGGATCGCAGAATGAAAGTGTGATAATAAAAGGCCAGGATTTTGAAGAAATGAGAAATCTTGCCGATGATATTAAAACATATATTGACGAACTGACAACAATTGAAAACGTAAGTGTTAATGTTCAGTCAGGCACTCCGGAAGTAAAACTGAATTTTGACATGGATTTTATTAACAGGAATGGATTCTCCTTAGGTAATATCTCGTCAGCTCTTGCAACTTTCGGACGGGAATATTCATCCGGGGCTACATTCAGACAGGGGACGGAGTACTACTCCATAATTCTGAAGTACACTGACGAACAAGGCGAAACTGAGGAGATCACTGACAAGACAATTGATGACTTAAAGGATTTGGAAGTCAGTTCGTCAGAAGGAACAATAATGAATATCAGTGAGCTTGCTGACATAGTATTTTCCTATGGAATGGGAAATATCCACCGTGAAAACCAGGAAAAACTTATAACTGTCAGTTACAGTTTCACCGACGAAATAAATGATTCAAAAGATTTGCTTGAAGGAGCCCGGCTGGAAATTGAAAACCTTGTTGCTGCTCTTAATTTATCGCCCGGGATTGCTGTGGAAGTCATCCATGAAGAAAATGCGCTTAAAGATTTCTACCAGCCCTTAGGTATTGCTTTCGTTCTGATCCTGATGATACTTGCTGCAGTATTTGAATCTCTCTGGATCCCCTTTGTGCTTCTTTTCAGTATACCTCTTGCCGGACTCGGTTCGATTATTGCACTGATCCTTACAGGTAATTCACTCCTTAATCTGAACACTCTGACAGGATTTCTGATTCTTCTCGGTATTGTAGTGAACAATGGCATAATACTTATCGATTATACAAATATTTTAAGAAAAAGAGGTTACAGGAGGACAAGGGCACTTATGACAGCAGGCGTGGCAAGGCTCAGACCGGTCCTTATAACCGCATCCACAACAGTTGTGGCTATGATCCCGCTGGCAATGGGTAAAGCAGAATATGTTTCAGTCATAGGAGCCTCTTTTGCCATAACCGTAATAGGCGGTCTTACAATGAGCACCTTGCTGACACTTGTATTCATACCAACATTTTACTCAGGACTGGAAAATAGTCTAAACTGGATAAAGTCGCTTTCTTGGAAAAATAAAATCATTCAGGCAATCATCTTCGCTTCATTGCTTTTAATAATTTTCCGTAACATTGATAAATTTCTCTGGCAGCTGATCACTACAATTCTGGCGCTGATAATTGTCCCGGCAGGTACCTGGTTTGTTATGAACAGCCTGAGGAAAGCAAAAGAATCCGTCATTCCAAGTGAAGAGAATATAAATATTAAAATTCAGAGCCTGGTAAAAATATATGACAGGAAAAGCAGATGGCTCAGGGAATGGGATGCAGGGAAGAAGATCAGAAAGCGTCTTGGTTATGAAAAGCCATTTACCACATGGAAAGATCTGTCTGACAAGCTATGGCAACTTCCTGTTTTCAGTTTCCTTGTCTATTTCACTTACTTTTATCTTAAGAAAGGATTCTGGATCTTTGTACTCAGCATTATTGTATGGTTTTTCCTCTCATCAATATGGAGTTCTGTCAGTCAACTGCTAAAAAACCTCAACGCGGGAAAACAAAAGAAACTGATCTCATTTTTAATTAAAACTATTGATCTGATAGTTTTCTGGATTGTCCCGCTTTTGAATCTCATTTTCTTTCAGATCAGATGGAAAAACCTGCCAACCGTAATTATCCTCGGATTCATCTGGTTCACAGCTCTCTTCATTTATAAAACAGGTTTAAAACTTACAAGGGAAAATACAGATATCTACAGGCTTGAAGGCAGATTTAAAGGCATCCGGAAAGCTGTCTATAAATTAGTATCTGTTGTCCCGGTTATAGGCAAGAAGAAGAAACCATTCAAAGCTTTAAGTTGTGTCTCGCTTGATATAGGTAATGGAATGTTTGGTTTGCTGGGACCGAATGGTGCCGGGAAAACAACGCTGATGAGGGTCATCTGCGGGATTCTTGAACAAAGTTACGGGAAGGTCTGGATAAATGGTCTTGATACCCAGAAAAAACGCGAGGAGCTGCAGGGTCTGATAGGATATCTTCCTCAGGAATTCGGAAGCTATGAAAATATGACTGCTGATGAATACCTTGATTATCAGGCAATACTGAAAAACATTACCGACTCAAAAACAAGGCAGGAAAGGGTGACTTATGTTCTTAAGGCTGTTCATATGGAGGAAAGGAGACATGAAAAGATCAGTTCTTATTCCGGAGGAATGAAACAGAGAATGGGTATTGCACTGATCCTTCTGCATCTGCCCAGGATACTGGTTGTTGATGAACCGACTGCAGGCCTTGATCCACGGGAAAGAATACGTTTCAGGAACCTTCTTGTAGAACTTAGCCGTGAACGGGTCGTTATCTTTTCCACTCACATCATTGAAGATATCTCAAGCTCCTGTAATAAGGTCGCTGTTCTCGATAAAGGGAAACTCAGGTACCTGGGAAAACCAATAGACATGACAAAAGAGGCAGAGGGACATGTATGGCAATTCATGATTGCTTCAGATGATTTTGAAAGAATAGTGAATGAGAATCTTGTAGTGCATCATATGTCAGAAGGAGATAAAATCAGGGTTCGTGTTATCTCAGATACCAAACCATGGGAAAACGCTGTTTCAGTGACCCCGAATCTTGAAGATGCTTATTTATGGCTGCTAAGAAGAAAATTGAACAATGGACACAATAACATTGCGTAATTATTTCATACTTTTCCGGAAGATGATAATCTATAACCTGAGGATCATCTTTGCGAACAAGTTCATATGGTTTCTTGCAGGATCGATAGGGTTCTATCTGGGCCTTTCAGTCCTGTATGTTTTTACGAACGATATCTCAAGGATGTCTGATCTTTATGGCGTATTTATCTTTTCAGGGATACTTCTTGTCTTTTATCCTGCTGTATTCGGGATCCAGAATGATCAGGATTCAAGGACTATAGAGATCCTATTCGGCATCCCGAATTACAGGTACAAGGTCTGGCTGATCAGAATTATCCTGATATTCACAATCGCTTACATGATGATGATCCTCTTTACTTTTCTCTCCTCTGTACTCATAGTCAGATTTCAATTTTTAAAGGTAACATCACAGGTAATGATACCCGTGATCTTTCTTGGAATGATGGCATTCATGCTTTCTACTTTCATCAGGAACGGGAATGGAACTGCTGTCGTGATGATCATCTTTGGAATATTCTTCCTTATTCTTCAGGATCCTCTCCGAAAAAGCCAGTGGAATGTGTTCCTGAATCCCTTTTCACCTGCTTATGATGTAAGCGAAACAACCTGGGCTATCATAACCCTGAAGAACAGGATCATTCTAATCACAGGATCTGTAATATTCCTGCTGGCCGCATTACTTAACCTGCAGAAAAGGGAAAAATTCATGTAATGCCGGCATTTTTCCTGAGCTTTCCTAACTGCCATCTGAGAACAATAAATGTCACAAGCGACGAGATGAAATCAGATACAGATCCCGCAAGCCACACTCCGGGCAGCCCGATTAATCGGGGTAAAATAAGAAGGGCAGGGATTAAGAACAGGACCTGACGGGTCAGGGAAAGAAAAATTGATATCCTGGCTTTGCCTATTGACTGGAAAAAACTTGAAGTTACCATTTGAAATCCGACTATAGGGAAGACCAGCAGGAATAATCTCATTCCGCTTATAGTCAGGCTGATGAGCTCCGGGCTTCTTGTAAAGGCACGTGCAATAAGCCCCGGAAGCATTTCGGCAAACAGAAACATCACCGATGTTACCGCTGTCGCAGCAAACACAGTAAGCTTAAAAGCCTTAATAACGCGGTCAGTATTTCTTGCTCCGAAATTATACCCGACTATAGGCTGCATCCCCTGGTTTAATCCAACAACAACCATTCCTGCAAGATTTGCTATACTGTAAATTATGCCAAAAGCCCCGACAGCAAGGTCACCACCATACCTGCCGAGATTTAGATTTATCAGGGATATAACCACACTGCCGGTGATAAGCATCAGGAAGTTGGACATGCCGATCGAGATAATACCATTTATTATCACTTTCTTAAGCTTCATATATCCCGGGAGAAAATGAACAAAACTCTTGCTTTTGGCAAAATGAATGACAGTAGTTATCATACCTGCAATTTGCGAAAGTACTGTAGCAATTGCAGCTCCCTGTATGCCCCACTTGAAAACAAATATGAATAAAGGGTCAAGTATCAGGTTGACCACAACCGTGATTAATGTTGTTACCATTGCTTTTGACGGATAACCTGACGCCCGCATTATATTGTTCATCCCAAGGTAGAGATGAGTGAATACATTCCCCAACAGAATTATTTGCATATATTCTTTTGCGAAGGGAAATGTCTCCTTGCTGGCACCGAGAGCGAACAATATCGGTTCCAGAAAGATAAAAGCAAGTGCCCCTATAACAATCCCAAGAATAATATTAAGCATTACAGCATTGCCAAGTATCTGGGTTGCGCCTTTTCTGTCGTGTTGCCCAAGGCGGATAGATACCATCGCACTGGCACCGACGCCAACCATTGCCCCGAAAGCCGCTGTAATATTCATCAGGGGGAAGGTCAGGGCAAGCCCTGAAATAGCAAGAGGCCCTACTCCCTGCCCGATAAAGATCCTGTCGGTAATGTTATAAAGAGAAGCTGCAGATGTGGCTATAATGGCAGGAAGCGAATAACTTACAAGTAGTTTCCCCAATTTCTCAGCCCTGAGACTTTCTGCTCTCCCCTGCATGATTGCTGCATTTCAGAATAATTTGCAAAAGAAGTATAAATATCATTTGCATGAACTTATTTTTTTCTTTTTGTTTTTGATAACGAGAATCTCTTTTGTATCCGTGTATAAATCAAGCAATATCAGATTAATTATACCCTTATGTTACAGGCCTGACAAATATTAATCCCTATTTTATATATTTACAGATAAATGATATGATCTTTGAACTTATAAACTATACAAATTGGAAATGTTCAATATAGCAATTATCTCCGCCAGTATACGGACTCAGCGAAACAGCCATGCTGTTGCATTGTACTTCAGGCACTATATTGAGGAAAATAAAATGGCTGAAGCGCAGATCCTCGATCTGAAAGAATATAATTTCCCCTTGTTCACTGAACGTTTGAGTCATCTTAAGGATCCTCCCGCTGAGATACTGGAATTTGCAGGCAGGATTGAAAGATCAGATGGTATTATAATTGTCACTCCGGAGTACAATGGCGGATATCCTGCCAGTTTAAAAAATGTTGTTGATCTGCTCTATAAGGAATGGTATATGAAACCTGTGGGGATAGCTACAGTTTCAGACGGAATTTTTGGGGGATCACAGGTAATAACATCTCTACAGTTTGTTCTCTGGAAGATGAAAGCCCATGTTATAACTGAGAGATTTCTTGTTCCAAACGTGAGGAAGAACTTTAATGAAAACGGGCAGCCATCAGATAAGGAAGCAACAGACAAACGGGCATTTGTGTTTATAAAAGAACTCCTCAGGTGCATCGGGGAAAATAAAAAATAACTTCCTTTGCCTTAAATGTTTTCTTATGGGAAGTTATGTAAACAAACATCTGATAAGCAATGAAAATGTAGTTTTTGAAACAAAACTGCACTGGGTTATATTCTTTTCCCTGAAATCAGTTTTTACACTGACTATCTACGCATGGCTCGAAAGATGGCTGTCTGAATATGTGATCACAAACCGGAGAATAATTATTAAAACAGGTTTTATAGCCAGGAACACATTCGAAATGAATCTGTCAAAGATCGAAAGTGTAAATGTTGAACAGTCAATAATGGGACGGATTTTGAATTATGGCTCTATAACAATTATCGGATCCGGCGGAACCAGGGAGACTTTTCATAATATCGCCCATCCTCTTGAATTCAGAAAATCTTTTCAGGAGCTCTGCTAAGGAACTAAAATTAAGTAAGCTGCATATTCCCCGAAGGAAAAAGGTGAAAAAATATTAATAACGATAGTAAGACTAATCCTGAGATTCGGTAAGGGTCCCGTTAAAATTCCCTATCATTGTTCCTCCGCCACATTCATCACCAATAGTCAGATTCATTTCAATATCATATTTATCCCCATCCTTTTCAATTGTAATAGCCCCGGCTGAAAAACAAAGCCCGGTAGTTTTACTTCCTGAATAAGGATAGAAAGCAGCTGTAAATCCTTCAGCACATGGAGAACCCAGAGAAAATGTCCCGACAGGTATCTGTTCTGTATTACTGGATGTGAATATCTCAAACATTAAACCGGCTGACGGCTGAAGTGCAAGTTGAATAAATGTCCTGTACATTGTACCTTCGCATTGCCAGAGGGTCGATGGTATAAATATCCCTTGTTCAGGGATATAATCCTTATTGTATTCTGTCATCGAATTTCCTTCTACAGAAATTATGTTAAGCACATCTTTATCATCTTTTTTACATGCTGTGGTATTCAGGATGATAAGTAAAACTGATAGAATAAAAACGTAAAAGGCTCTTGTCATTTTGAATGAATTGATTAAAAATCTGATCTTCCGGAGGGTTTCTCAGTAAGCTGTCCAAAAAGATGCTGCTAAAGTAACGTAATTTTTTAAGGATCTCAAAAGACATTAACAGATAACTCAGGTAAATATTTCATGTTTAAAAAATTTTCATAGTACTTAATTCATCAATGGGTTATCTTTTCATTTTATAATAACTTTACTGAGACCTTTGTTAACATGCCTCAACTCGGTAAAATATTAATAACTATTGGCATAATTCTTATTATTACAGGATTAATTATCTGCTTTGCAGGTAATAAGATGCATTGGATAGGCAATCTCCCGGGAGATATAAGGATCGAAAAAGAAAATGTAAAATTCTATTTCCCGATTACTACGATGATTTTATTAAGTGTATTATTTACACTGATCATATGGATTTATAAAAAGTTTTTCTGATCGTTTAATATTTCAAAATGATCAACATGGAAAAAATACAGCTTTGCCTCAAAAAGATCATTTTCTGCAGTATGATCATTTCTCTTTTCAATATTGCAGCAAGAAGCCAAGCGCCTTTAAGCCTGAGTGAGTCTATTGCCAGATACCGGAAAGGCGAACTGGTTGTCAAAGCAAAAAAAGGCCAGAAGGTTATCGTTGAGCAGCTGAGCCATGAATTCTGGTTTGGATGTGCAATACCAAACAGTCTGGCCGGAGGTATGAAACCTGATGACCTTAAGAAATTCAAGGAAAAATTCCTTGAGAATTTTAATTCAGCTGTAACTGAAAATGCTTTGAAATGGGCCGTAATGGAGCCCCGGAAAGATCAGGAAAATTATGCAGTAATAGACTCAATATTAAGTTTTACAGAGAAAAACAATATCCCTCTAAGGGGACATAATCTATTCTGGGGAATCTTAAAATCGCCCAACACTGGTCAGACCTACATACAATCATGGGTTACTGAAATGGATGACAACGAATTAAGGCAGAGGATACAGAGCCGGGCTGAAAGGATAACAAAAAGATACAAGGGCCGGTTTGCTGAATACGACCTCAATAATGAGATGATACACGGGAATTATTTTGAAGACAGGCTTGGTCCTGAAATAACAAAACAGATGGCAGAATGGGCACTTAAAGGTGATCCTGATGCAAAACTCTATGTAAATGATTATGATGTTCTTATTACAGATTCTCCCCTCGATATCGGGCTGCCGGAATATATGGCCCATATCCGCAAATTACTTAAACAGGGAATACCTATAGCCGGAATCGGGGCACAAGGACACAGCCACCTGGAAACTTTTGATCGCCAGGTACTCAGGAATGCACTTGATTCACTGGCAACTTTTAAACTCCCGATTCGTGTTACAGAGTTCAACCTGCCGGGAATGCGTTCGGAATTCCGCCGGTCTCAACTGACTCCTGAACAGGAGAAATTAAAAGCAAAAGAAATCGAAGATTATTACAGAATATGCTTTGCCCACCCGGCAGTCGAGGGAATCCTTATGTGGGGTTTCTGGGAAGGTGCCAACTGGATCCCTTCTTCTTCCTTATACAAGCTTGACTGGTCACCCACTCCTGCCCTGGAAGCTTACAAAAACCTTGTGTTTAAGGAATGGTGGACGAAAGAATCAGGAACAGCCGGCAAGAAAGGATTGTTCTCCGTACCGGCTTTTTATGGGAAATACAGAATTACTGTCAATGGTGTCTCAAAAGAAGTGGATTTGACAAAGCAGGAAGGCAGAGTAGTTGCGAATTTCCGTAAATAATATCCAATCCTTTGAAATTCACTGCAGCGTAAATATTTGATAAACAACATTTTGAAATAATAAATAAAAATTGGTACACCATTTGATATTGATAAGATGAAGAGCTGATTCTTCTAATACTTAAAGAAATGAAAAAGTTAATAACCACATCGATTCTCGCAGTCCTGGTCACATTTGCGACCACAGTTTTTGCACAGGATTATCCTGATGAATACCTGGGACTGCCCGGAGACAACCTGAACCTGTATGCAGTTATGAAACTGTTCCAGGAATCAGAGACCCTTGAGGGTTTCGAAAGAGGCCTTAATGACGAAAACAACAGGATCAATAACCTTGATCTGAACGGAGATAACCTTATAGATTATATAACGGTTAGTGATTATGTCGACGGAAATGTTCATACAATAGTATTAAGGGTTGCTCTTGACCGGAATGAGAGTCAGGATGTGGCTGTCTTTACAGTAGAAAAGCTGCGTAACGGCTCTGTAGAGATCCAGCTTATAGGTGATGAAGCATTATATGGCAGAAATTACATCATTGAACCTATATATGATGAAACACCCAATCCAGGCTATATCGGCAACAGGAGAAATGTAACAAATGTTACAATTATAAGAACCACACCTTACGAGGTAGCTGCATGGCCTGTGGTAAGGTTCATATACATGCCAAACTACGTTGTATGGCGCTCTTCATGGTACTGGGGTTATTACCCTCCGGCCTGGAGACCCTGGAGACCATTCTACTGGCACTACTACTACGGATACCATTATAACTTCTACCATCATTACTACGTTCACTATCGCCTGTGGGACCGCCCAAGATACACGAGATATAATGAATACTATTACAGAGGTATACGCGCTCAGTCCCCAAGAGTCTATGCAAGGATTAAAGAAGGAAATTACAGAGAAACATACGCTCGTCCAGAACAGAGAAGGGAAGGTGAAGCTCTCTTTACAAAACTGCATCCCGATCAGCCCAGAAGAACTGCTGAAAATACTCCTGCAGTCAATAACAGAAGTAGTGTATCAAGATCAAGCAGGGACCGGAATAGCGAGGCTACCCGACAGGGTGCTCCTGTCCAGTCAAGAACTACTGAAAGAACCAGGGAGAGAACAACTGACCAGAATACGGGTACTTCCACAAGAACTACATCTACTGTAAGAGAACGTTCAAAAGAAAGAACCACAGGTCAGAATCCAGGAACAACAACCAGGACAACGACAACCACTACTGAACGGACAAAGGACCAGGCTAATGGTCAGAATCAGGGAAACGCAAACAGATCAACCACAACTACTGTTGAACGCAACAGGGGAACATCAGCCGGGCAGGCAAGGACTTCAACAAGGTCGACAACAGTTGCTAAACCTGAAAGAAGCAGCAGTAAGGAAACTCCAAAAGCCTCAAGGCAATCCACACGCACTGAAAGAGCTGCCACCAGACAAAGTGCAAAAGAAAACAGTAAAAGCAATACCGAATCTAAAAAGGCCGAAAAGAACAAAGAATCAAATAACTCAAATAATTCCAGAAGAAGATAAAAGGGTTTTTACCTGAATTGAGAAATGAGCGGTGATTTAATTTCACCGCTCATTTTCTTTTTGCTTCTTCCTGATTTTTACCGTTAAATCCTTTATATTTAAAAATATAGATATTGCCAGAGCTGCCAGAAACGAATAAAGTGTAAACTTATCAATGAATCCCTGACTGAAATCTGCTCCCGTAATCCTGTCAGCGAGATACTTAACATATGAAGACGGGAGATTAGTCCTCCCGAGTCTCTCAAGTATATTAAAATGCCAGTCGGTGAGGGGACAGTAACCTGGAACTCCAACGATCCAGCCCAGTAAAGACCAGGAAGCACCGGTGAGAATCAGTATGGCCAGGTTTATCTTTCGTGTTTTTCTCCATATCCAGCCTGAGAGATTAAACAACAAAAGAAAAGTATGGAAAATAACAAAGAATATATCAAGCAGGTGATACAACATTGGCGTAAATATGTATCTCCGGAGTCAGAATGACTTCTATATTCAACGTCCTGTCTACTGCCCCGGTTCTTCCAGCTTATAAGCTACAACACAATTTTTATAAAATGTCGGAACAATAAGCATATTAAGCTCCGGATCATATGCCAGATCTGCCGTATTGATACCCTTATCAATCGTACTTAGAAGAGATACTTTTGAATAATCCGGATTTATCATGTATATTATGCCATTCCAGTCTGAAACGAAATAATATCCTGTAATCCCCGTAAAAGCAATACCGTCTGCATGATTTATATTTTCTGTCAGGATAATTTTACCTTTTGTTGTCATATCAGCAGATGCATAATCATTACTCCCCTGTGAAGCGATCAGCATTCTCACGCCATCGAACAGAAGCCCGTTCGGACCACTCAATCCCTCAGTCAGCCAATCTCTGACCTTGCCCCCTGAGTAATGATATATTTTATTTGCATCAGTATCGGAGATGTAAAGAGTCCCGTCCGGAGCAGATGTTATATCGTTGATCATTTTCGCTCCCGGAATAGAGATCTTTGTAATTATTTTCCCCGCATTGATATCCATCGCTACTATCTCATCCACGTCTGCTGCAAAAAGGGTATCTCCGAGTATTGCGAGCCCTTTTGGTGAACTCAACCCGTCTATCCAATGAAGATCAAGTATTTTCCCGTTCATATCCAAACGCGAAATGAAGCCATTCCCATCCTTCAGTCTTGGTTCAAGATTCATGTTAGAAACATAAATCACATCACGTGATCTGTCAAATATCACCGATTCCGGAGTCAACAGAAGAGTATCAGTCCTCCATAATTCGGTAATTCTGAATTGTTTCAAATGATCTGAAACATTCCCTTCGGCTTTCCTGGTACCCGTTCTGCATGAAAATGCGACAAGGCTTAAAATGATAACAATCAGGATAGATCTTTTCATGATTGAGAGACTTTTTAATATGCGTAAATCTAACAAAATCTCTCGAATTCTTTTATGTTTCATAAGAAACCTGCTATTCAAACGGATGAGTATTTTTAAAATCCGGCCTGTAATTGAGGTTGCTGTTTAAATCCTGTATCCATCCGTTGCGGAAGCCAAGACTTTTCATTACCTCGATAACTGATTCATATTCTGCTTTATATAAAGTACGATTAAGTATTGTGTGATCTTTAATTTCGGGTATAGGATAATACTGTGACATAAGTGATAAACTTACCCCGGGCGAAAGTTCTTCAGCTATCCTTTTCAATACCCTTTTGCTCTCCTCAGCATGACCGGGAAGGACGAGATGGCGAATCAGTATCCCCTTCTCTGCCCTTCCTTTATCATCGGTATGAAGCACAGAGCCTTTCTGATAATACATTTCCCTGAGAGCAGCCAGGGCGACTTCAGGGTAAGCGGCTGCATCTGAATATTCCTGTGCAATTTCAGGGGTGACATATTTAAGATCGGGGAGATAAACGTCTATCAGTTCTTCATTTTCACTGATCACTTCAGGTTTGTCATAGCTGTTTGTATTATATACTGTTACAGGCCTGAGTCCTCTTTTTCTAATCTCTCTTACTAACGCTCTCACCTGAGGTATCACATGGGATGGAGAAACAAAACCGACTGCTTTGATACCGCCTTCAAGAATAGATGTGATTTTATCCAGGGCTGCTTCAAATGTATAGTTTTCTGAAGAAATCCCGGGCCGGCTGATCTCGAAATTCTGGCAATAAATGCACCTGAGATTACAACCTGAGAAAAAGATATTGCAAATACCATCAGGCCCGCTTATCGGAGGCTCTTCTCCCCGGTGTATACATATTGATGCTATATTAAGCCCTGCATCCGCCCCACAATAACCTTTACCACCGGAAAACCTGTCGACACCGCATTCTCTTGGACAGAGAGTACAATCCGACAACTGTTCAATTTCCTTTTTTGTATATATTTCCCTCATCATAAGCCACAAAGGTCGCAAAATAATATTATTATTTACCTGAATGCTTGCTATTTCCAAAACCTTGATTATCTTTGCATCCGAAAAGAGGGGAATTGAGCCTAGGGGACCAGAGTCCCCTATTTTGTTATCCTTAATTCAGAATGATAGAGAAAAGTAGAATAGAAAATATTGTCAGTGAGTGTATTAAGGGAACTGATATATTTCTGGTCTCTGTTAAGACAGGCGGTCCAGACCGGATATTTGTGACTGTCGATACAGCAGCCGGTATCTCTTTGGATCAGTGTGTGGATCTTCACCGCAGTATTGAGGCCAGCCTTGACCGGAATTCTGAGGATTTTGAATTGCAGGTTTCATCCCCGGGCCTTGACGCTCAGTTTGTTGTAATTGAGCAGTACAGGAAAAACGAAGGGAAAAAAGTTGAGGTCATAAACCTTGAAGGAGAAAAATTCACCGGTATTTTGAAAAATGTTACCAGGGGAGGTTTTGAACTGGAAACTGAAATCCGAATTAAAGGAAAGAAACCCGAAAAGCATGACATTTCCTTTAATTTTGACCAGGTGAAATCAACGAAGGAATTTTATAGTATAAAAACATAAAAGGGATTTAAGCCAGATGGAAAATGTTAATTTGATCGACACCTTTTCAGAATTTAAAGAGCTGAAGAACATTGACCGGCCTACAATGATGAGCGTTCTTGAGGATGTTTTCAGGGGAATGCTCGCAAAGAAGTACGGATCAGCTGATAATTTTGACATAATTGTCAACATTGATAAAGGTGATTTCGAAATTTGGAGGAACAGGGTTGTGGTAGAAGATGACCAGCTTACAGACCCCATAACACAGATACCGCTTTCGCAGGCGAAAGAGATAGACGAGGATTATGAAGTCGGAGAAGAAGTATCAGATGAAGTTAAATTTCTTGATTTCGGAAGAAGAGCCATTCTGTCGCTGAGACAAAACCTTACAGCGCGTATCCTTGATCTTGAGAAGAACAATATTTATGTGAAATACAAGGACAGGATCGGTGAGATTGTAACCGGAGAGGTTTATCAGGTCTGGAAAAGAGAGATCCTGGTACTCGATGACGATGGCAATGAGCTTATTCTTCCAAAAAGCGAACAAATACCTTCCGATCACTTCCGTAAAGGTGATACTATAAGGGCTGTTGTGATAAAAGTCGAAATGAGGAATAATACCCCCTTCATAATACTGAGCCGTACTTCACCGGTATTCCTTGAAAGACTCTTTGAACTTGAAGTCCCCGAGATTTTTGACGGATTGATAACAATTAAAAAGATCGTCAGGGTCCCCGGCGAAAGGGCAAAGGTTGCAGTGGAATCGTATGATGAAAGGATCGATCCTGTAGGTGCATGCGTGGGAATGAAAGGATCAAGAATACACGGAATTGTCAGGGAACTGAGAAATGAGAACATCGATGTTATTAATTATACATCAAATAACCAGCTGTTCATCCAGAGGGCTTTGAGCCCCGCAAAGATAACTTCAATCAAGCTTGTAGAAGAAACAAAGCGGGCTGAGATTTACCTTAAGCCCAACGAAGTATCGCTGGCAATTGGGAAAGGCGGTCTGAATATTAAGCTTGCAAGCCAGTTGACCGGATATGAGATTGATGTTTACAGGGAACCGGGAGGCGAAGACGAAGAAGATGTTAACCTTGAGGAATTCAGCGATGAAATTGAAGAATGGATAATCGAGGAATTAAAGGCTATTGGATGTGATACTGCAAGAAGTGTCCTAAACCTCTCTATAAGTGACCTCGTAAAGAGAACTGACCTTGAAGAGGAAACAGTAAAAGAAGTGGTGAACATCCTTAAAGCTGAATTTGAATAATAATTGAAATTGGAAATTTCTTTATAAGGATTTATTAAGTCAGAGTATCATTTATGACAGAAGATGTAAAGGCAACGAGATTAAGCAAAGCTGCCCGCGAATTCAATGTGGGGATATCCACTATTGTGGAATTCCTTCATAAGAAAGGGTTTGTGCTTGATCCGAATCCAAATACAAAACTCCCGCATGAGGCTTACCTTTTGCTCGTCAAAGAATACAGCACAGATATAAGTGCTAAAAAGGAGTCTGAAAAACTCATTCTCAAAGACCTTCACAGAAAAAAAGAATCTGTCTCTATAGATGATTTCTCTGAAAAAAGTCCTTCTGAAGATATTGAGCGGGATGAAGAAGTTCTTGTAAAGGACTCTTCAGTGATCAAGAAGGGTGTTGATATAAAAACCGAGATCTCCAAGCCTGACATCAAGCTTGTTGGAAAAATAGACCTGGATAAGGCAACCCGGCCCAAAACAGAAAAACCGGCTTCGCAAAAGGAAGTCCAGGAAGAAAAACCTGCTCCGAAACCGGTTGGACCTGAAAAAGAGAAAACCACACCAAAAAAAGAAGAGAAAAAGGTTCCAATTGACCTTCATATAGTGGGCAAAATTGATCTGGGTACGATAGCAAAAGAAGGGAAGCCTGCTGCTGAAGAAGAATTGACTAAACACCCTATAGAAAAAGCAGTTGAACAAAAGGAAGAGATCGTTGAGAAAGGGCAGAAGAAAAGAGAGCCGATAGAGGAACCAGTTGCCCCTCTTACTGATGAAGAAGTTTTGACTGATGAAATTATTGCCGGTCCTTCTATTGAACCGGAAGAAGAAATAATAGAATTGTTCCGGCCTGATTTCAAGAAGCTGTCAGGTCCTACTGTAATTGGAAAGATTGACCTCCCGGTTGAGGAAAAGAAGAAACAAGCTTCAAATCAACCGGTTAAAATAGATCCTGATTCCGACTTCAGAAGAAAGAAAAGAAGGAAAAGGATAACAAAAGATAAGGATCAGATCTCAGTCGTTAAACCTGACCTTACAAAAGAAAGGGAGAAAGGCGGGAAGCGGGTATTAAAGAAAAGACCGGTAAGAACAGAAGTTGATGAAGAAGAGGTCCAGAAACAGATAAAAGAGACTCTTGCAAGGCTTACAACAAAAGGAAAATCCAAAGGATCAAGGTACCGCCGGGAAAAAAGAGATGCGATAAGCCAGAAACATAAAGAGGCGGAGGATCAGCTCGAACAGAGCAGGAACATCCTGAAAGTGACAGAATTCGTTTCAGCAAATGAGCTTGCTATAATGATGAATGTGCCGGTCACTGAAATTATTTCGACCTGTATGAATCTTGGATTGTTTGTCTCAATTAATCAGAGGCTCGATGCCGAAACAATGGCAGTTCTTGCAGATGAATTCGGTTACAAGGTCGAATTTGTCAGCGCCGAATTACAGGAAGCTGTGAAAGAGGAAGATGATGAGGAAGAAAAGCTTCAGCCTCGTCCTCCGATTGTTACTGTAATGGGACATGTTGATCATGGTAAAACAAAACTGCTTGACTATATAAGAAGAACCAATGTGATTGCCGGGGAAGCCGGTGGTATAACCCAGCACATAGGTGCATACGGAGTAAGACTGGACGACGGACGCCAGATTACCTTTCTTGACACTCCCGGTCATGAGGCATTTACTGCCATGAGGGCCCGCGGGGCTCAGATAACAGATATCGCTATCATCGTCGTAGCTGCTGATGACGGAGTGATGCCCCAGACAGTTGAAGCCATTAACCATGCCTCAGCTGCCGGAGTCCCTATTGTATTTGCCATAAACAAGATAGATAAACCCACTGCAAATCCTGACAAGATAAAAGAAGCTCTTGCCAATATGAATTATCTTGTCGAAGACTGGGGCGGTAAATACCAGTCACAGGAAATATCGGCTAAAACCGGATTGAATATTGATCTTCTGCTTGATAAAGTATTGCTGGAAGCTGAGATGCTGGATCTTAAGGCTAATCCTGAAAAACCCGCTATAGGTACAGTTATTGAATCATCTCTCGATAAAGGAAGAGGTTATACTGCGACCATTTTGGTTAAAGCCGGAACTTTAAGGGTGGGAGATATAATGCTTGCCGGCAGTTGTTACGGTCATATAAAGGCCATGTATAATGAAAGAGGCCATAAAATAACTGAAGCGTTACCGGCAGCTCCGGCTCTGGTACTTGGCCTGAACGGAGCTCCGCAGGCGGGAGATAAGTTCAATGTGATGGAAAGTGACAGGGAAGCCAAGGATATTGCTAATAAAAGAGCCCAGCTTCAGAGGGAACAGGGTTTGCGTACTCAGAAACATATAACCCTCGACGAAATAGGCCGCAGAATAGCAATCGGCAATTTCCAGGAACTTAATATCATCGTTAAAGGCGATGTGGATGGCTCTATAGAGGCTCTCAGCGATTCTCTTATCAAACTCTCGACCCCAGAAATCCAGCTTAACGTCATCCATAAAGCCGTTGGTCAGATTTCAGAGTCAGATATTCTTCTGGCAGCTGCATCCAATGCAATTATTGTCGGATTCCAGGTCCGTCCTTCATTAAATGCCCGTAAGCTTGCTGAAAAAGAAGAGATAGATATACGCCTGTATTCAATTATTTATGATGCTATTGAAGAAATAAAATCAGCAATGGAGGGTATGCTCTCACCTGAAGTAAAGGAAGAGATAGTAGCTACTCTCGAGATACGCGAAATTTTCAAGGTTACCAAAGTTGGAACCGTAGCTGGCTGTTATGTCAAAGAAGGGAAAATAACAAGGAACTCGAAGGTCCGGGTAATAAGGGATGGTATTGTCATATATACCGGGGAACTTGGGTCCCTTAAGCGCTTCAAGGATGATGTCAAGGAAGTTGTGGGCGGTTATGAATGCGGACTTAACATTCAGAACTTCAACGATATAAAGATTGCCGATATAATTGAAGCTTACCAGGAAGTAGAGGTCAAGAAAACACTTTGATCCCCTGTCCCGGGCACCAGTAAGCTTTGAAAATCAATCAGTTGTTCAGGAAATTACTCTCATTAATCAGGCTCCGATAAGAGCTTTATATTGCTCAGGCGTAAGAAGTGAATCTGCTTCAGAAATATCAACGATCCTGATCCTAACCATCCATCCTTTTCCATATGGATCCTTATTTACCTGGTCCGGAGAACTTTCAAGATCAGCATTGACCTCAAGAACCTCACCGGAAACCGGCATGAACAGATCCGAAACAGTTTTTACCGCCTCAATGGTACCAAAGACCTCCCCTTTCTTAAGGGTTTCTCCTGCTGTTTCTATCTCAATAAAAACAATATCTCCCAACTCGCCCTGGGCGAAATCGGTTATGCCTATATAACCAAATTCTCCATCAATCCTGATCCATTCATGATCTTTGGTGTACTTTAGATTGTCCGGAATATTCATATCTTTTTAATTTATTGTAGTTTATTTAGATTTCTTTATCTGTCAGCCAAAAGTAGGGATTTTTTTATTTATTAAAGAAAACAAAATTTTTCTAAACACACTACTTTTTCCCTGGTTATTGGACCAGAGTAAATTTCAGGCTGAAACCTATATTGGTATTTGATGTAGGGTATGTATTTGCAACAAAAGGATCTGTCATCGAATGATCAGCATAGAGCTGAAGATTGAATCTGTCACTTAATACATAATCGGCCGTTAATCCTGCTGTCAGTATCCTTTGTCCGGCGACGGGCTGGTTTACATTCTCTATCAGCTTTCTTGTAAGGGTTTTGTTATCCCTGACAGAAAGGTCAAATCGCAGGTTCAGATCACTCTTGAGAGTTCTCTGCCTTCCCCCGGTCTTTAAAATGATCTGGACATCATCGAACCGGTAACCTGCTCCGACAACAAGTTCGTTAATCCTTGCATCTGAGATCTGATTATTTGAAAAATTAAGCGCAATTGTGCGTGACTTCCTCCATTCTATCCTTGTAGTAAGACTGTTCTTCCAGTTCATGTCAATATTTATCAACGGGCTGAACTGTTCATTTATCATCACAGTGTTTATTTCAAATTGCTGGATAAAATTCTTCTGAAGGTCCCGGACGTTGCTTAATCCGTTAATATCTGCAGCAAATCCAAGGTTTGTTGTATATGATCCGATCTGATAGGTACTCCTGTACTGATGGGTGATATTAATCGATCTGAACACTCTCTGGATAAATTCAAACTTTGACAGTCCGTCAAAAGTAAGTCTCCAGTTAGGCAACATCCTGAGTGCTGAAGGGAAAGTCTCAAGTGAAACTTTATTCGGATCAGTTTTTGTATAGGCGGCAATAAAAGCAGGTATCATAACTTCCCGGGAAGTCTGCCCATAGCCACTTTTATATTCACCTCCTATCTGCTCCCCTGTAGAGGGATCAACATTTGGATCATACCCGGGATCTTTTATTACCCGTTCCGCTGCCCGCCGCGCAGATATGACAGTCAGATTCTTTTTGAATGCTTCAAATGTTTGAGAAACATAATCATTGTTCTTCGATATTTTTTCAAAGGCTGTCCCCCATGAGATCACAGATATCGAAAATGTCCCGTAAATGTTTTTGTTTCGCGTGCTGTCAGGGAAATTACCGTTGCGGTCGGCTATGTAATACATGCTGGCTGTTTCCTGGAAGCGCCTGTCGGCACTTACATCTATTCTCATTCCCGGGAAAGGTTCCACAGTGGCTCTGGCTGAGATATCAAACCTGTTATTATATGACGCCGGAGTATTAAGCATCGTGTCTTTTGTGATCCATCCATTTCTCATTGCCTTGTCAAAGAAATTCTTATCGCTATAACCAAGTACAAACGGCCATCCGGGTGCCATCATATCATTTTCACTCGACATTCCCAGATATTTGGTTCCCGGCAGATAACCGGGCAGGAACTGTCCCTGCGAAGAGGTATAGCTCAGGCTTACAGACCTTACTCCCATTAAAGCCCTCAGAAAATATTCACCGGTTATTGTTACAGGACTTCGCCTGACCGGCACTCTTCCCTCTATAATTATTGTGGTCCCGTCAACCTGTTCTGATGGTATGAAATTGACCCTGTTCTCACTTATTATATCCAGTTTACCTTTCACCTCCTCTCCTGATTTTTTTGTAACCCTGATTTTGACATCTTTTGTCCGCAGGTTATGTACAACTGATCTCACGACATCGGGCCTTAAATTAACATTCTCCCGGGTATAAGTGACTGTCCGTAACTCCGGTTTCATTCTTTGTGTCGCATCCGGCCTTGTATTATTTTCAATTTTCTTAAGGAATTTCGATTTTGAATAAATAGCCGATAGATTTGCCATGGCAGTCAGAGAAAGTTCACTGTGATTCCGAATCGAATTCCCCAGGTTGATATTCATACTGTCAGGGTAAATTGCTCCGGCCAGCCAGGTATAATCTGCGCCATATCTAGCTGTTGAGCTGAGCCATGAGAGAAGGGGAAGCTTATTTATCGGCAGATTATAGTTTACATTAATGAAATGATTATAACTTGTTGTACGCCCGAAGTTCCTCAGGTTTGTCAGAACAGAATCCCGCCATGTCTCAAACTCACTTTTATACCGGTCCCTGTCTACGCCTCCTTCAGGCTCATCAATACGAGCAATATTTGTTGCTGTAAAATCTATTTTCAACTGCCTTGTCAGGTCATATTTCACATCAAAGATCCGGCTCCATTCAAAATCCTTCTTGAAGGTCGGCATTATTCTGAGATTCGGATTATTGATGTTACGCGTTTTGATCTCATTATAATAGCGTGACAGGTCATTCCTGATAGTGATGCTTTTTGGAAAGATATAGAAGTTGAAATCCTTAATTATCCTGAAGACCGGAGCATTGAGGAACTTTACATTTTTAAACGGGGCAATATTTGCAGGAGTACCGTTATAATTATAGTTTAGGCTCGCCTTATGGTTTTTTTCAACATCAATTTCAGTTTTTGTATTACTGTGTGTTACTTCATTATATGCATAGTTGACACTTAAATTTGACACGTCCCAGGGATGTGACTTTTCTCCCTTTTTTGTAAGTCCTGCATTGCTTACCGTTACTGTTTTCCTTCGTGTATAATCTTCTGCAATTGATTTTATTGAATCCTTTTCTGCATTTGTTGCGGCTTCGTCAAGTGCATCAGAAAGAAGTATGTCGGGATCAAGAGGATTATATTGCGGCTTTATTCTGGATTCAGAAAAACCAAGATAGACCGGAAGTCTCACTCCTGTCTTTTCAGGGAAGAACTTACCAAGTTCAAGAGTTGATGACAGGTCATATTGAGTGAATTGCTCTTTACTCCTTTCATTGACACTTTTCTCAATGCTCCCCCACCCGGGAGTACTTGCCTGGCCTACAAGATCGATACTGCCAAGATCTGCCAGCCTTGCCTGTAAATGAGCATTTGCTGCCCATCCTCCATCTTCAATAAAATCACTTAACCTGAGTTCATTGACCCATACTTCACCAGATTTGGGGAAACCGTCATCCTTTCCCGGATCCCGGGTCTTGATAGGATTACGTACCCCTACCATAATGACCTTGACGTTGCTCAGATTGGGATTACCTGATATATAGACCTTGTTGGTTCCGTCAGAAAATGCAAAAACATCAGTCGGACTCAGCGAGGAACCTTCTTCCTGCATTCTGCGGTTTCTTTCTTTCTTGGCCTCCTGGAGTATCGTAAGATCTATATTGAACTGGTTCTCTTCAGGCCAGACAAGAGTACGGGATTCCTCAGAGTTGTTATCATACTCACCGGGAGCGGTAAGCTTTAAAGGCACCTCATATTCATAGAAATTGCTTTTATAATCTGTACCTATCCTGATGAACGCTGTAAGTTCATCATTGTAAAGAGGCTCTCCTATCAATGCTTCGGCATGGACTTCCATTCTGAGGCGCCTGTACTGACGCATGTCAAGATTTACATTCTTATAGGCAGCCCTGGCATCTCCGTCTTCAAGGTCCTGAATCTTCATAACCATCGACTGTTCGTTCAGCTGTCTGAGCTGAGGGTTGGAAGGATCGACTATCCTGTTAAATCCGGGAGGAAGAACGTAATTGACAGGAATTTTACCTGCATTTTCCTCAATGCTTACTGAACTAATTTCGAATGTGCCATCATTTACTTCCGGGATTGTAATCCTTTCTCCCCCCTCCATAAAGGCAATGTTGTATTTCCTCCATTCTGCTCTCACCAGGTTAAGCTCTGCAAAACGCATTATTACCGGCTCATTGAAATTTTTAAGGAAAACCCTCATGAAACGTATTGATTTAAAATCACTTATTGTACCTACGGTTTTCTCGTACTCAGTTATCGGGATCTTGAACTGGAACCATTTCACTTTTGAGGTTACATCGTTGGGAAATGTCACTTCATGCTCAATTTCATCAACAATATAATTTGATCCGACCTTCATGTCTGAAGGCCTTAGACTTACTCTGTACTGATAATAACTTTCGGTTTCATTAAGTGTATTGTCACGGTTCACATCTTCCATATCCGGTATCGTAGACCCTGAAGTGGGGTATGATTCCTGCGACATTTCCGAAGTTGGGGAGTTGCCATCCGGACCGTTATATTTCTTGTATCTCTCAAGAATACTTTTTTGCTCAAAATCGTAATCTGAACCTCTTGAGTAATGAAAATCATCACTTGAGGGATCTTTCAGAATATTCTGATAGGCTTCATTACTTGTTAAAAGAAGTGAACGCTGGAGGTAGTTATTGAAAAATGATTGTTCGTCTACGTTCCCAAGGCCATCGAGACCGACATCCTGGTATTTTCTTGATTCTGAAGCATTGTCAAATGCATTTACAACACTCTGGACAGTTGGCACCCTTCCCCAGGCTGTTGTATCAACGTTAATAACATTTGCAGATCCTGGAAGCCCGTTCTCAAAACTTTTTCTTGAATCCTTTAAAATGTCTTCAGATACATTACCGAGATTAAAATACAGATCTCCCCCCTTATGCCCCGGTTTCTCAACAAACGGGTCCATCATCCAGAATTCTATGTACTGTACATTGGCTGTCTCAAAATCACTTGTCAGTACCTCCCTCATAAAACCTCCCCACCTTGATTCAGGATCATTCAGTTTTCCGTCTGAATTCATCCCTCTTGAATATGGCCCCGGATCAGTATCATAATTGTAAGGACCTTTTTCATCAGGATAATATGCCAGGTTGAGTACTGATATGGTTGTAGGAATTCCGGTCGTACTCTCTTTATTCGGGAAGATCTCATTCTCATATACTTCCCTGACAAAATGGCTTGACTGTTCATTGGGATTTGCCTTGATGTGCTCAGGAGTTGAGGCTCCGTTCCTCAGGAATAGCGGGTCGATGACGTACCATGCCAGCTTTGCCCTGTTAAAACCGCTTGTAATGTTATTATTTAAATTGGCTTCAGGGAATAACATATCCTGGCCGCGGGGAATACTTGAAAGTGTCCAGGAGTTAAATGATTTCAGATCAAGAGGGATCTCACTTGACTCAAAGTCATCGATATACGAGTTCCCTGAATTGGAAATAGCTTTTGAATGTCCCGGAACAAGCTGGGCGAATTCGCCGAAAAATGATATCGCTGAAGGGGTTTTTGTCTCAAGAAGCGGAATTTTATCAATGATATTGGTGAGAACCTGCGACTGGGTCTTGTAAGATGTGTTAAGCCCCCATATTGTATTTGAGATCGGTTCTTCCCCGTAATTGACCTTTTGAGTATAAGGTCGTTCATTAAGATGTAATATCGTACCTCCTATATTAAAATTGTTGGAGAACTTGTAATCGAGATGTGTGCCAAGAAGTGTTTTTGTCTGAAATCCGAAATACTGATTGCTTTCCAGTGATACCTGAATGGCTGTTTCGGATTCAAGTAATGATGAATTGATTATTGTTACTGTTCCAAGATTGTAATCAACAGTATAATCGACATTTTCGGTAAGAGTAACCCCTCCTGCAGTAACCTTAACGGATCCTGCAGGGATATTAGCAGCGTTAAGTCTGATCTCCGAACTCGCTTTGGAGGAATACTGTCCGGACATTTTGAACTTGTTTTTTTCAGCCATTTGTCGTGCTACTGTCCGGGTCGAGTCGTAGAGCTCCTGAAAAACATACTTGTCTGCTATCAGGTCATTCCCGATCTGCTTACGCAAATGATTTCCAAAAGGCTCTATGACAGGGAAGATAATCTTCCCCCTGTCCATGTTAACTGTAACTCCCTCTATAAAATCAAAATAACCATCTGAAACCCAATCTCTTTGTGAATTCAGATTATCCAGCCCCGTTACCTGGAGAAGGATTTTGTCAGCCAGTTTACCTTCCGGGATGTAATTGATTGAATTACCGGTTTTATCATCCTCATAAAGTATATTCAGCTGGAAATTGTTGCTTTCAAGTTTTCCTGATCCGAGCGAGTATATGTTTTTCATCATCAGGTCCCAAGTGGGGAATTTCGGACTGAGGGTAGTGCCTTTCAGAAGCTTGAGAACCAGGGTTTGCGGAGCATCGATACCATCAGAAGAAAATTCTCCCACTTTATAGACCTGACCATTAAGGGTATACTCATAGGCAACAGCCAGAACTTCATCCGTGTTAAGTGCTGTGTTCAGTGAAATATAGCCCAGCTGCCTGTTGACAGTGTATTCACGTTCATTGAGTTTTCTTGCATTTTCGATCTTCTCATAATCCCGGCCTATCTGGAAGGAAGGATACAACGGATTGAAAACATTTGTCACCTGATCGACATTCCTCATTGCTGAATACGTTGACAGGACTTGCCCGTAAAGCTTGTTAGTGTTATTATCAGGATATCTTACAGCACCCGGAGCTGGCTGGAACTCAGGAATAGTATTGAATATATGACTACTGTTTTCAGCCAGATCGGTGAATGCAACAATATTCCTGGCCTGCTCGTAACTGCTGGTTTTATTTGTAATCCAGATTTCGATCCTTTCAATGTTCACACCAGAGCTGATAGTCGGGAGATTTTTTAGTGACCCGTCATAAATGTCCCTGAAAAACTGGGAAAGGAAAAAGTGCCTGTTAGCTTCGTAATCATCTGCATAAATCTCAAATTCAGTCTGCTGAGCTCCTCCAGAGGTATTGATCACTGAAGTCTCGCCTTTTTGTTGTGAGAGCACTGATGTGACTGTCAGCTTTCCGAACTGCATTTCGGTCTTAAGCCCGAAAAGGCTGTAACTGCCCGTTATCAGTGTCCCGGTCAGAGGAAGGGTTACATCACCGGCTTCAACTTTCTTAAGAATCTCATCCTCTTTTCCCGAATATTGAAGCTTTGTTCTGTTTTCAAATTCAAACATGGCATCGGTGTTGTAATTAATGCCCAGTTCCATTTTATCACCGATTGTACCGGTGACATTCATCTGTATCTTTTCCTTAAAATCGAAAGTAGGGATTGTCCTCAGTTTCTCTGACAGAGTCGGGTTTTCTGTCCTTGAGATATTTATGCCAAATATGAGTTCGGCCGAACCCTGGGGTATGATATTGATAATATTGCTGCCAAAGATTTTATCGAATGTCTCACCGCCTATTTCTATCTGAGGGATCAGAGTCGATCTGAAACTGGATTCCTTACCTGCTAACCTTGACTGCCAGTATTCGTCCATTGCCCTCCTGTATTCATATTTACGGAATTCCTCGGGGCTCATATGCACAGGAGTCCGGTAATCAAATGGCCCTACTTTCTGATAAATGATATATTCGTTCTTTTGAGCATCATAAACAGCAGAATACTTGATATTGGAGGGATTATTAAGGAACAATGGAGCTTTTGGAGTTGTCATCCATGGATTTCCTGAGACATCCTGTAATTTTAATATGGATTTCTGGGTTGTGTCGTTAGAAGATTTAGCAGGGACCTGTCCTCTTGCTTCTCCGGGAATTATTAATAAGGAAATGCAAAGTGTAAAAATAAGAATTACCAGAAAACTTCTATTTGATTTCTCTGATCCCAATCCGGCTTATATTCTGTATTACAAGTTCTTAAGCGCTCTCCTGATCATTTCCTCAACGGTCAGGTTTTTTTCCTCCCTGATAATTTTGTCAAGGACTTTCATGACAGCGCTTTTAGCAAACCCAAGCATCACTAATGCTGATAACGCCTCGTCGCGGTTTGTATTGTCTGAAAATGCAAATATTTCACCGGTTCCGGCCTGTTTGCCCAACTTGTCTTTGAGATCAACTATTATCCTTTGTGCACTTTTTAAACCTATCCCCTTCACACTTTTCAGAATATTGACATCTGCCCTGATTATTGCCTGTTCAATTTCAGAAGGTGTGAGAGAAGAAAGCATCATCCTTGCAGTACTTGCTCCAATTCCTGAGACTGAAAGTAGCGATCTGAATATCTCTCTTTCCTCTTTGTCAGCAAAACCGAAAAGCTGATGACTGTCCTCCCTTATTACCTCATGTACAAGAACCTTATACTCTGCCTTTCCATCAAGTTTTGCGAAAGTATTCAGGGAAATATTGATAAAATATCCCACATTTCCGGTTTCAATAATTATAAATGCCGGAGTAATCTGTGTAATTGTGCCCTTAATATAATCAATCATAAATGTTGTTCAGTATTTCCCATGTCAGGGGGTAGTTCATCGATTTTGTCCGAATGAATTTCAATATCCTGATGTTTAAGAGGATTTTTCATTATTTCGGCATGCAACAGTCTGTTCCTGTAAATACTGCAGGCCAGGTATATTGCCTGTCGGAATGAGTTTTCAGATGCTTCACCTTTCCCGGCTATTGAGAACGCAGTACCATGAACTGGTGACGTTCTCACAAAAGGTAATCCGGCAGTGAAATTTACTCCCGAATCAAAAGATAGTGCTTTAAACGGTGCAAGCCCCTGATCGTGATACATTGAAATAATGCCGTCAAATTTTGTAAATGAACCTGCACCAAAAAAACCATCGGAAGGGAAAGGACCGAAGACCATGATCCCCTCCTTCTCAGCCTTACTTATTGCAGGGATTATCACTTCAGTTTCCTCAGCCCCAAGCAGAGTTTCTTCTCCTGCATGAGGATTCAGACCAAGTACTGCTATCTGCGGCTTGCGGATCCCGAAATCAATTATTAGAGACTGGTTCATCAGTCTTATTTTTTTAAGAAGCGAATCAATTGTAATTAATTCCGGAACTTTCCTTAAAGGAACATGATCGGTCACGAAACCTATCCTCATATTCTCACTTATCATGAACATAAGTACTTCATCCACTCCGGTTTTGACTTTAAGATAATCGGTGTGCCCTCTGAAATTGAATTTTTCCGATTGAATATTCTTCTTATCGATCGGAGCAGTTATCAGTACATTGATCTTACCTGCCCGGAGATCTTCCAGAGCTCTCTCAAGGGAAATGAAAGCAGCTTCTCCTCCCTGAGGCGTGGACTTTCCCAGTTCAACTCTTACATTATCATCCAGACAGTTTATCATATTTGCCTTTCTAATGTTGGCTTCATCAGCTGTCCTTATGTTATTGAAACTGAAATTGTTGATATTCAGAGCTTTCCGATGGTAAGCTGCAACCTTTGGTGAACCGTATACTACAGGTACACAGATATCATTCATCAAAGGATCATTAAGAGCTTTAAGAATTACCTCATAACCAATCCCATTGATATCACCTTGTGATATGCCGGCTAATATCGGTTTCCTATCCATATTTTTATTAATTCAATTTATTATAATTTTCTGCATATTTCTTAAGAAAAGCTGCCAGGAGCCTCAGCCCTGATGCGGGACCGTCCTTCAGACGGTAATGATCATCCTTTTTAAGCAGCCCCGTCCCTGCTATATCAAGGTGGATAAGAGGGAAAGCTGTAAATTTTTCCAGGAATTTACCGGCTGTAATGGCACCGGCTTCGCGACCTCCAATATTCCTGACATCAGCAAATTCCGATTTGATCATTTCGGCATAATCATCCCAGAAAGGTAATTCAGCAACTCTTTCATGGACATTGTGCCCACATTCTTCAAGAAGAGAAATATACTTCCTGTCGGCATTTGTCATCATTGCAATTGCCTGATTACTGAAAGTTGAAGCTGCTGAGCCGGTTAATGTGGCTATATTGATTATTAATTCCGGCTTGTACCTTGAAGCATAACTGATTGCATCTGCCAGAATGAGGCGGCCTTCAGCATCTGTATTCCCTATTTCAACGGTCATCCCGTTATGCATTGTTAAAATGTCACCCTGGGTGTAAGCATTTCCGCCGGGGCGATTATCGGTAACCGGCAGAAATCCCATAATATGCAAGGGGATCTTGTTTTTTGCTGCAGTATAGAATACTCCGGTCACTGCAGCAGCTCCGGCCATATCACCTTTCATCAGGGCCATATAATTGTCGGTCTTAATATTTAGCCCGCCTGTATCATAAACAATTCCTTTACCAACCAGCACAATTGGCTTTTTATTAAGCTTGTTCGCCGGGTTCCACTCAAGAATGCAGAATACCGGTGGATCAACGCTTCCTTTATTCACAGCCAGCAACCCGCCCATCTTAAGTGCTTCTATCTTACCTTTTCTGAGAACATCTACTTTAAATCCGCCTTTCCTCCCTATTTTCTCAACTTCAGAAGCAAGAGCCCCGGCATTCAGAACATTTACCGGCTCATTTATCAGGTCACGGGTAAAATATACGGCATCGGTAAGATCAGTAAGCCATTTGACCTCAGCCTTAGTAATTCCATCTAGAAGCAGTAACTTTGAAGGATAAGATTTTTTCTCATCGGCCTTATCAGTTTTTGTTTTGTATTTATCAAAAACGTACATCCCCAGTATCAACCCTTCTGTAAAATCCTCAACTGCTTCTTTATAGGCTTTATATGAGGTAATGACGAGCTCTGAATGATTATTTGACTTTATCAGTTTTTTAAGTCCTGAAGCCGTTTTTCTCAATTCTTCACGTGTTCTGAAATGGCTTTTTTCATCTTTTACCTTTACTATATACGTGCATTTGAAATATGAATTGATGAAAACATATTCCTCGTCAGCTTTAAGCTGGCCTAAAGCATATTCCTTTTCAGTTTTTGTGAGCTTCAGCATTTCAGGGATCTCCGCCTTACCGATTATACACACTACCGACTGGTCAGGAGATATCTGAGTTATTTTAAGTATTTCAGGTTTCATCATTATAAAATGAAATTAAGTCATCAAAGTTAATCAAATTATTTATTGATTTTCCTTCAAAGCATTACCTTTACACACATGGTGCTCAAAACATTTCTATTTATATATTCCTGATTTATTGATATTTGCATGGCTATACCTTCTCAAATATTTGAAAAAGCCTATAACCTGCTTCCGATTGAAACTGAAGAGGGTGAGTACCTGTATAACAATGCACCCCTGGCTGAGCTGATATTCCTGGCTGACAGGATCAGGCAGATACACCGGCCAGGTAATAATGTGGGCTGGATCATTGACAGGAATGTAAATATTACAAACGTGTGTTTTTCACAATGCAGCTTCTGCAACTTTTGCAGGAAGAAAGGATCACCTGATGCGTATATAACCTCGTTTGAAGAATACAGCAGGAAAATCAGGGAGTTATATTCACTTGGAGGCGATCAGCTTCTTTTACAGGGTGGCATGAACCCTGATCTTGATCTCGGTTTTTACATGACACTTTTTAAAACTCTCAAGGAATTATTTCCCTCACTGAAGCTTCATGCCCTGGGACCTCCCGAGATAGTATTCCTTGCAAAAAAAGAAAATAAATCATACCACGACATTCTTACAAGTCTTATATCTGCTGGTCTGGATTCTTTGCCTGGTGCCGGAGCCGAAATACTTTCCGACCGTGTAAGACGCATCCTTTCACCGGCAAAAGCAACAGCCGATGAATGGTCCGAAGTGATGAGAACCGCCCACAAGCTAAATCTGCCTACATCTGCCACAATGATGTACGGGCATATAGAAACCGTGAAGGAAAGAATTGAACATCTAATAAAGATAAGAGATATCCAGAACGAAAGACCTCAGGGGCATTACGGATTCATAACCTTTATACCCTGGCCATTCCAGGATAAGGGTACTGTATTGCGCGAAAAACACAATATTAAAAGCAGCTTCAGCGGACCTGATTACCTCAGATTGATAGCCGTCAGCCGTATCATCCTCAACAACATAAATAATATTCAGTCGTCAGTGCTTACCGTCGGGAAGGAAATTGGAATGCTGTCGCTCCATTCAGGGGCGAATGATGTAGGGTCGGTGATGATTGAAGAGAATGTTGTGAGTGCTGCCGGTTCACAGAACAGATTCGATGCCAATGAGCTGCAGGCGTTGATCAGGGAAGCCGGTTTTATTCCGGTAAGAAGGAATCAGAAATACGAACCTGTTTAATTTTTCATCGACAGATCATTGGGAAGGACATCCTGTTCACCTTCAGGTAGCCGGTACCTTTAAATCCAGGGCATCACCTTTGACTTCAAAAATCAATATATATACCCCTACTCTTTATACACATCTGTTAATTCACTTCTGTAACAGGCTGAAGATTACCTTCGGTGAGCTTTCCCGACAAGTCGGGATGGGTTCCTCTCCCGATGAATCGGGATCGGAATGACACGGTGTTTTTGGTGAATAGGGGGAATGAGGCGGGGCGTTTTGTTGGAAAGTCGTTACAAGAAATTGAATTTGAATCAAAACGCCTCGCCTCATTCCCCCTTATCCCCATGGAGACCGTGTCATCCCGAACGAGTAAATCCTGAGTTTGCGAAGGATTAACGAGTGAGGGATCTCCTCAACAGAAAACAGTGTACTTAAGAATTTCTTTGGGAAGAAAATTAAGAAAGATATGTATAAAGATTAGGGTTGACACCGGAGGTTATTCATATTCAGTCATTTCATGACTGCTTCGTTAAGCCCTTATCAGGTCTTTGTATCAGGGTTAATTACCGTTCACTCAAAGCATAGTGGAAGGTTAGAATAGGGTATGTCCATACAATAACCAGGTATTGAAGAGAGGCCGTCTCAATACGTTATTGAAACGACTTTTTTTCTCGTTACAGTAATTCTAAATCTTTAGAGTGCGCGAGTGCTAACCCGGAAAAGGCGCGAACCGGGTTTTGTTTTTTGGAGGGGGAAATGGCATTGCGCAATTGGCGAAAAACAGACCCGGTTGTCTTTTCCGGCGCCCTTTTTCTTTGGTTCGTTTCTTTTTGGACGAACAAAAAGAAATGAACAATACCAAAAAAAAGAAAAAGGTGTCTTTTTGAGACACCTTCGAATGATTTTCGAAAAAGTTACTATTGCATTTTCTCTTTTTCCTTATCCTCATCAGGATTTAGTTTCGAGGCCTTTTTGAATTCCTTCATCCCCTGTCCTATTCCCTTCATTAATTCAGGTATCTTACGTCCGCCGAAAAGAAGAACGACTACAAGTAAGATCAGTATTATTTCGGTCAATCCTATTTTTCCCATTTTCTTAGATATTTAATTACTGCAAAGTTAATAATACTTTATGTAAAATCAAAAAGTAAATAAAGAGCTACTTTCTCAGCAACCTGAGGATGTCATTCCCGTTAGCGAAGATAAGCAGAGAGAACAATATTATCATCCCTGCAATCTGAGCATATTCCAGGAATTTATCGCTTGGTTTTTTCCCTGTTATCACCTCGAAAAGTAAGAACATAACATGTCCTCCGTCAAGGGCCGGGATAGGGAGTATATTCATTACGGCAAGGATTATGGAAAGGAAAGCAGTCAGGTTCCAGAAAACCTGCCAGTCCCAGACACCCGGGAAAATACTTCCGATAGTAATGAATCCTCCAAGTGATTCATAGGCTTTTGTATGTTTTGAAAAGATCAGTTTGAACTGTTTAAGGTAGTCTCCTATTGTTTTGAAACCCTTTGAAATACCTGCAGGTATTGATTGCAGGATACCATACCTTATTGTTTTAAGTTCAAAAAACTGGCTGTACGACCTGTTACTTACAACCCCGAGAATACCGGCAGCAGTCGTCAGCACCGGGATGCTTAGTTTTTCGTTATTTCTTACGATATTCAGGATTACCGTTTTATTCCTGTTTTGCGCCAGGTATTCCTGAAACTCATCATAATACTCGAAAGTTCTGTCATCCAACCCTTTAAGTTCATCCCCTTCCTTCACTCCTGCAGTTTCTGCAGGCGATTCCTTTCCGAATTTCGAAATTACAAAGGGGCTGAAAGGTGTCCTTGCATCTATTTGTCCCTTACCCTTTAAAAGTTTTGGAACATACTCAGCTGGTATCGGTATATTTAGGATCTCTCCGTTTCTTTCAACCTGTATACTTTTTCGGTTGTTAAGAATTATATCGGGAGTGATCTGCATGAAATTCTCGATATACTGGTTATCGACTGACAGGATTTTATCTCCATTCCTGAGCCCCATTGCGTGTCCGGTTGAGTCTGTTTCAATACCATATTTAACATTTGCTGTCGGAAGATAGGTTTCACCCCAGGCATAAAGCACCAGTACATAGATAAGAAGTGCTAAGATGAAATTGAAGAAAACACCTCCTGTCATTATCATAAGACGCTGCCAGGCTTTTTTAGCCCGGAATTCATATGGCTGAACCGGCTGTTTCAGTTGTTCCTTGTCAAGCGATTCATCAATCATTCCCGAGATCTTAACATAACCGCCGAGGGGCAGCCAGCCGACACCATATTCTGTCTCCCCCTTCCTGAACTTAAAGACAGAGAACCAGGGGTCAAAGAACAGAAAGAATTTCTCAACTCTTGTTTTAAAATACTTTGCCATTACGAAATGGCCCAATTCATGTATAATTACAAGAATTGAAAGGCTTAATATGAATTGCAGTATCCTGATAAGTATTGTCATTTGGGGGTCTGGATTTTCTTAATAAAATTATCTGCTGTCTCCCTTGCTTCTTTGTCTGTCAACTCAAGTGAGGCCAGGTCAGGCGAGGCAATATATACATTATTTCCGAGAGTGTGTTCGACAACATCCGGCATATCGAGGAATCTAATCCTGCCTGAAAGGAAAGCCCTTACTGCTATTTCATTGGCGGCATTCAGTATGCATGGCATATTGCCTCCTTCAGATAAAGCCCTGTAAGCAAGGGAGAGGTTCCGGAACTTGACCAGATCTGGTTTCTGGAAGGTGAATGAAAAATGATCTTTAAAATCAAGGCGCGGCAGTTCTGACCGTAATCTGCGTGGAAAGCCAAGCGCATAAAGTATAGGCAGACGCATGTCAGGCAATCCCAGTTGAGCTTTCACGGATCCGTCAGTAAAATGAACAAAGGAATGTATAATTGACTGCGGGTGGATTACAACGTCGATTTGTTCCGGAGCAAGATCAAAAAGCCACTTCGCTTCAATTACCTCCAGTCCTTTGTTCATCATTGAAGCTGAATCAATAGTTACCTTATCACCCATGTTCCAGTTTGGATGCTTTAGTGCATCACCCGGGCCAACATCTTTCAGTTTCTCAAGCGGGATATTCAGAAATGGCCCTCCGGAAGCAGTGAGTGTTATCTTCTCGACAGATCCGTGCTCTTCGCCGGCCAGGCACTGAAAAATAGCTGAATGTTCGGAATCGACAGGTACTATGTCAGCTCCTGAAACGGAGGCGAGTTTACTGATTATCTCTCCTGCAACGACAAGGGTTTCCTTATTGGCCAGGGCTATCTTCTTCCCTGCCTTAATTGCAGCAATTGCAGGACGCAGACCGGAATAGCCAACAATAGCGGTGAGGACTACATTAGCCGAAGAAAGACTTATGACTTCTTCCATCGCTTCATTTCCGGCATATACTTTTATCCCAGTACCGGCAAGATTATCAATAAGTTGTTTATAATGCTTTTTCTCACTTATGATGACCGAGTCGGGAAGAAACTTTCTTGCCTGGGCTGTCAGCAGGTTTATGTTGCTTGCTGCTGTCAGAATATCGATTTTAAACTCTTCAGGATATCTTGAGACAACATCCAGGGTTTGTGTTCCTATAGAACCTGTTGATCCTAATAGTGCTATTCTCTCAGGCATGCCGGGAATTTATGTATCAGAATAATATATGCTTTTCAGGGTCGAGAGGGCTTCCTTTATACCATATCTCAAAATGGAGATGGGGCCCTGAAGTGTATAGTTCGCCTGAATTGCCAATTATAGAGATTGGCTCGCCGGCTTTTACAAGGTCACCTGTCTCTTTAAGCAGACTTGCATTATGCTTATATATGGAGACTATATTATTTGTATGCTGAATCTGGATCACAAAACCTGTTTCCATTGTCCATCCGGTGAATATTACAGTACCGTCAAGAACAGCTGAAACAGACGATTTCGGTTTTGCAACTATATCTGTTCCGAAGTGTTTTGTGCGCTCATCGAACCTGCCCGAAATGATACCCTTAACAGGAGGGAAGAAATGAAGACCTGCAAGGCTTACAACAGATTCCAGTGAAGAAGGGCCCAGGGTTAGATTATATTTTTCTTCATTCTCCACCCTTGCCCTGAGTGCTGAATCTTCGGGAGTATTTTTAAAGACGATCGACCTGTAATTTCCTGTAGTGTCCTGGACAGAGTAAAAATCAGCCGGTTCCTTTCCTGAGATTATTGCATTCATATTGGCAAAATACTTATCCCTCATCTCAAGTTCTTTATCGAGCGAATCCAGGCGAATTGCGCTCATCAGGATATTACGCCGCATCGTCACATCCGGATAACCCGGGATGAACTCTCTCAGATTTGTAAACGCAATAAGGGAAACAGTGGCTCCTATAATGAACAGGACTAATCCGGTGATGAGCAGGAAGGCATTGTATTGGGTAAGCCTCACCCGCCATACCTCTTCAAAAGTAGTGTCATTGACTATTGAGAACCGGTATTTATCGCGCCAGTTTCTTTTTTTCTTGTCGTTCTTTGCCATTTCAATAAAATAATCGGCCTGCAAAGATAATAAAAAAGACTAAAGGCTGAAGGCAAAAGGAAGAAGGTTTCTTCGCCTTTCATAAAACCAGGATCGGAATATAAATTCAGATCACTTTGACAGCTCTATCCTCACTTTGCCATAAGCCGTGTTTTGTACAGACGGACATTGCCGACAGGTTCATTGATACATCAGGAGCCACGATATAAAAATCGATCTCAACATGTGAGGGAAGAGTACCATAAACACCTGCAGTATATCTGGCTTCTGCCAGCAGTGTCTCCCTGTTCCACAGCTGGATTAAGCTGATGTAATGATCATGATCATCGGGGTGAGGATATTCATCGCCAAGTTTCACCTTGACAGCGAACTTCTCACCTCTTTTCACTTCATCGGGGCATATCACATGGGGCATATGACGGTCGAGATAATCACGTTTTATCTCTTTTTCCTCTTTCTCTATTTCGATTGCTTTAAATACTCGGGGCATGGGTGTAGTTTTAGGCAAAATTACTAAATTATTAAGAAAGTCCGAAGTCGGAAGTCCGAAGTCGGAAGAAAGAGGGTGCATGTTGCATGGTGCTGGGTGCATGGTGCTGGGTGCAGGGAGCAACTTCGGTCTCCGGTCTCCGGACTTCGGTCTCCGGACTTCGGTCTTCCGACTTCCAGCCAAAAAAAACAATTATATTTTGGTATTTGCGCTATAAGTTGTAAATTTGCACCCATATTGCGGGGTGGAGCAGTGGTAGCTCGTTGGGCTCATAACCCAAAGGTCGGGGGTTCGAATCCTCCCTCCGCTACAAGAGGAGACTCCTCATCATTTTTGATGGGGAGTTTTTCTTTTCTATCTCCTGAAGTCTTCATGAATTGGGACTTTGCGAGAAACAATGAATTCACTTTCTTGGTTAGATATGTCCTGCTGGTAGTATCCACGACAATTCCCTCAGGAAAGACAGTTCTTTGAATCTGCTTCCTTATTTCGATATTTCCCAACTGCCAGTGTTTATGAATGTTCTGGGATAGTTCAATGGATTTATCAATGAAATATGACAGGTTAGATATTTCGAGTTCTGTATCATCAAGTTTTTCCCTTACGGCATTTATCTCAGCCAGTTTCTTAGTGCTTAACTTATCGTAAAGCTCGTCATTGATTTTGCCATAACCAAACCTCTCCAATAGTATATCCAACTCACCCTGTAGTACCTCAAGCTGCTTCTCATATGATTTCCTGACCGTAAAAGTTTCAGCCTTCATGCTCTGAAAGGTCTTTTGAAGCTGCATTTTGAAAGGTTGAATGTACTTTTCATCCAATTGGTAAGATGAAAGAAGTGCCAGAAACATTTCATGTGCACCAGTGATTTTTACCTTCGGTGAAGTATCGGCAGCAATTGAAACCCCCTTGCATTTCTGACATTTGTAATAGTGCCTTTTCTTTTTTCTGACTATGTATCCTGTAAGCTTTTTCCCGCATTTTGGGCAGAATAACGTTCCTACAAGTGGGCGTGATTCATTTTCAGTTTGAATATGATAACCCTGATGATTGCCGTCAAGGATACACTGAACACCCCAAAAAACCTCTTCTGATACTAACGGCTCCCATTTACCTTTGATAGGATTTCCCTCAAGAAAGGCATTGGTTTGTATACCGCAGTAAAAAGCCCGACGCCACATTGAACTAATATTTTGCTTAGTGATTTTAACTCCTAACGCATCAAGTCGTTTTATTATTTCAACATCGTCAAGCCCCTGCAGTTTCCATTCCCATGCCCTTTTCAGTTTTAATCCATCCTCGTTTACGATTATTTTTTGTTCAATCCCCCTTTTGACAGGGTCAACTACACGAGGACCAAAGTGGTCGTAGCCAATAGGTACTTTACCAAGGTAATGACCCGCCCTGACAAATTTTTTCATGCCTGGAATTGTATGTTTTAGTCGCTGCTGGTTCTCTTTTTTAGCTTCAACAAGCTTACCTAATACCGCAACCATTCCTTCCTCGGTTGTGGTGTCAATTCCCGTTGAAACCTCAATTAAATGAACATTCAAATCTTCGACAAGGTTTGATAATATACCTATTGCTTTACCTCCAGAACGAGAAAACCGATTTATCACATAAACCAGAATCCCAAATGGCTTCCTGCGCGTCTTTTTAACCTTACTAATTAGAGCATTAAACTCTTTTCGTGTGTAATCATTTGAAGCTGACTCATTAATATTTCCGAAGGTCTCAGTAATTTGGTATCCTTTTTCTGCCGCAAACTTTTCAGCCTCTTCCTTTTGGCAACCAAGGGAATAATTCTCTTTTTGGTTTTTACTGCTTACGCGCGTATAAAGCCACACCTCCCTTGTGGTTGGTAATTTTCTTTCCTTCCTTTTTGATTTTGAGAACTGGCTATATTTCTGAAGGTCATTCATTTAAAATAGCTTGATAACATAAAGCACTTAACTGGGCAAGTGCCTGAATTATTTCTTCTGCCTGCTCCTGCGATATAATCTCAAAGCCACTGCAGGATCTTAGCTCCTTCAAGGTCATAACATATTGTACTGACCCGTTATTTTCATCTGATACCGTAATGGAAATATCAGTAACCGTCCCACCTGTGCAGGAGGTATTCTCAGGTGTCGGCACAAAGTAAGTTGTACCCGATAAAGCTTTGTATGTGCTATTTTCTTCCAAATGAGATGGTTTTAATAAAATATACAGAAAAAAAACGATAAAAAAAAGTGAAAAGGGGCCAAGATAGATTTTTCTTTAACCTGAAGACCTCAATTGATGCGGATTCTAAATGCGAGGCTGTACTCTTAAAGTATTTTGAGTACTTAAAGAGAGCCTATCCTGCAAATCATAGATAAAGGTAATGCAGGTAGTCCTGAGACAACTATAAAAAACCCTGTCAATGTCTGGCAGGGCTTTTTGTTGTCGGCGGCATCAGTTACCACAATGGATACTGTAAATCATCCCAATACTTCATAAAAAAATTATCATCAATTAGTATGAGTGTTGGAGGCACTTTACCCTGCAGTTTTCCAGGCGTGATCTCTTTGACCCATCTTATAATATCCGTCGCTCCAGACATTACATCGCCATAATCGGGATAACTCCATTCACAGAACATTATTTTCAATTGGCCAAATCGCATACAATCATAGATAATTGATTGTGTTATGGGATTTACTCCACAAATAGCATCATCATAACAGATTTGATAGAAAAAGGAGTTAGGAAACTTATCACGTAATCTGTGATTTATTTCCATTCCTTCACGATACATCAAATCCGCAGTTAATACTGCTTCATTTTCAAACATTGCTTTCGCCTGTTCAAATGTATACCCCGTCTTTATTCCAAGATGCTCAATATACCCATATGGGTACTGATCATCCTTACCTTTAGGAATTTCATCCTTCAGCATTAGATCCAAAATTTCAGCTCTAAACTTTTCAAATTCATTTTCTGAGTTTTTTGTTTTTTTACTCATTTTTTTAAGATTTATTCTTATGCTTTATAATCGAGCCGCGAAGCTGTCATAATTAAAATATAGCATTTTTTCTGAAGAAAAAAAAGGCCTGTGATGAAATTTATTTGATTTCGGCCCAGTATTTCTAGATCATTTGGGACCCTGTCGGAGACAGGATACTTTCAGGAGAAAGCACAGGATACCTTTTATCCATCAAGACCTCTGGAGTTCAGGATGTAAACCATCCGCTGTTCTTTTTGCCAGATGTATTTATAACATCATTTTCCGAATATCCATCACCATTTAGGTATATTAGTATAGACCCATACTAATAGTTTTCATTCGGGCCAGCCTGGAATTAAACTTGATGTCGCCAGTTGTCGGTTAGGCAGAGCTGACACTATTAATAATAACCCCATATTCACGTTATCCTCATTCGTTACTTAAGCTGTTTAAAAGAACCTCTGCTTTTTTTATGGTCGATATAATCACCACGGGTGGAACTGTGTCGAAACCCCCTGTCAGTTATAAATATTCCCTTCATTAGAAAAATGTATCCCATACTTAAAAATTTATCTATTTATGCTGGTTCTAAATAAGGCTCCAAAAGGAAGTATTTAGTCGTAAAGGTTTAAAGTATGGTCTGAAACCATTTTAGTGTAGGATTTAGGGACTTTTTCGGTACATGCTTCGGAATCCATGTTTAAACCCGACTGCAGGTTGAAATCCTTCGTCAGAAGCATCTCTGGAAAATCTATAGCTTGTGACAAATTCAGACAAAAATTAAAAAGAACACCAGAAGAAAAATTTTTACCGATTGTGATACAATTCAGTGTTATTGGATATTTATATGTATGACAAAGCTGAAAAGACAACTCCGAATCAGAATTAGTGAACATCAATTCAATATCCTGACCAGAAAAATGGTAAGAAAGAAGATGAGCCTGTCACAAATAATGCGGCAGCTCATTGAAGAATCAGGTACGGTCGATGGTTCTAATAATAAATTAAATAAGTAATAAACATGGAGAAAGAATACGACGAAATCTGTTACATGGACCTGAAGAGTTTTATAAAAAAGAGACAAGTCTATGACACAGCTTCTCTCGAAGCTGCAAGAGTGTACATCAATAAACTTGGTTTTGACCCTGAGGAAGACACCCTGATACGTACATCATTTGATGTCCAAACTCTGGGGTATCTTATATTAGATATCATCACCGATTATCAAACATGGACTCAGCAGACGAAAATCAACCAGGAAACGGTTTCAAAAAATCAATCGGCAGCATAAGGTATATTTCTTCTGCCGTTTGATATTCAGGTCTCCCATGTCCAAGAATGGGGTGACAACGGTTTGAAAATTAGGATTGGATGTTCTTTGCCGATTGACTTCTGATTCATAGATCGTGATCAGCGCATGCCAGAAGTCTCCGTTGTGGTACTTTATATCTTAATAGAAAGTAAGCCGAAAAATTAAAGAAAAAATGGTCAAAATGTTAGGCAGAAACCTGTTTTTGTCTTATTTTTAATGTGCGATATAAAATAGCACATAAATGAGAATAAAATACAATAGAGTATCTACCCTGCAGCAGAGTGGTGACAGATTTAGTATTGATACCGATAATTACGACCTTGTATTAATGGATAAGGTATCAGGAACCATTTCTTTTAAGGACAGACCAAGTGGTCAAGAACTAACAAAGCTGGTTGAAGAGGGTAAAGTAACAGAATTAATAATAGAAGAGTTCTCAAGATTGGGACGGAATACTGGGGACTGTCTTAAAACCTTGGAGTGGTTGGAAGGAAAGAATGTAAATGTAGTCGTAAGAAACCTTGGAATCCAGTCCCGACCAAATGGGAATAAAAACCCGATATGGAAACTTATGTCGGCTGTAATGTCCAGCATGTATGAGCTTGAACTTGAAAACATCAAGGAGAGAACAATGGTTGGGCGTCAGGTATATGTTCAGAAAGGCGGATTGTTGGGCAGACCAAAGGGTTCACATCAACCTGAATCGGAATTTCTCAAGAAAGGGATGAGCCAGAGTGTGATTAAATCAATTAAAAAGGGTCTTACGGTAAGGGAAACAAGCAAAGTCAATGGCGTCTCTACTCGTACCGTAATGAAAGTCAAAAAGATTGCAGCAAAGCATGGCGTTCTTAGCTGAAACGTTCTGATATATCGGTTCATCCAAATGCATCCTGTATTGCAGTTTGAGTTTTAAATTTTCTATGAATGTACCTTCCTCCCTCCCTGGAGGGGCCGCCCGTAGGTAGGGCCCCGTATCTTTTCTCATAATACATTGAATATCTGTTATATACATGGTCTCAGAGTATCTTAATAAAAATTTCCAGAATTTTTTGATTTTCTGAGACAAATGCCTAGGAAATTCCTAGTGCCAAAGACAGAATGGGCATTCCTATTGCTGTTTTTTGATTCCAGTTAGAAAGAAGATATGATGTGTAATATTTTCCCTTTAAAATATTAGATTAGTTGATCCTTATTAAATCGATTTTTTGTTTATTCTGTAGGATTGGATATTTACCGGGAC
>MTKZ01000012.1_pt1 | contig 102732 bp, 72 predicted proteins | sample 1042781 | NCBI WGS metagenome assembly MTKZ01 (sample SAMN06212207, study PRJNA360539) | anaerobic digester metagenome | biome: Wastewater treatment plant; material: sludge; isolation source: anaerobic digester fed with sludge from wastewater treatment plant | place: Denmark: WWTP Viborg ... | reverse complement strand
AGAACGTATCGACCAGCATCAAATGAAAATAAGGCTCGTGTAAAAAAATATGGGAATGCCAAAACATTTTTCTCTTGACAAAAATAATCAATTTTAAGATGAGTATTAAATAATTAATTGAACAATGCTGGGGGCGTAGTTCAGTTTGGTTAGAACGTCTGCCTGTCACGCAGAAGGCCGCGAGTTCGAGTCTCGTCGCTCCCGCCATTTTAGAGGATGCTAAGAAAAGCATCCATTTTTTTTATAAAGAAAGTTTATGATATGACGAGATTCCTCTTTCACTTTTTTAATTTTCTATTAGAGATTTGCTGTCTGCTGCTCAGTCCTTTAATCTTAATTTTTATAGGAATAAGAAGATATTGGGGGGCACTCAATTTCAAAGCAACAGATAGTGAAAAAGGAATAATGATACATTCTGCTTCAGTAGGAGAAGTTAATGCCGTTCGTCCACTGATAAAAGCTCTGCAAGAAAAATATCCAAGACTAAAAATAGTGATGACTTGCACCACTTTAAGTGGCTTAGAGCAAGCCAAAACATTGAATATTCCTGCTTATCTATCAGTTCTGGACCTTCCCTGGTTAAGGAAAAAGCAATTGCAATCCATCAATCCTCAAATCATTATCATTGTAGAAACAGAAATCTGGCCTAATTTGCTTTATCAGGCTAAACGACAGGGAATAAAAGTTGCCTTTGTTAATGCTCGTCTATCAGAAAAATCTTTTAATCGCTTTAAAAAATGGAAGAAATTACTGCACTTTCTGGAAGAACCTATTAAAATTATAATGGCACAAACACAAGAAGATGCAGTTAGATTCAGAAATCTATTTACGGTCCCTGTTCTTTATGCGGGAAACTTGAAATTTGCTCTCCAATTGCCACTATATAATGAAATTGAACTCAGAAAAAAGTATGGATATAAAGCAAATGATTTTATCATCTGTTTTGGGAGCAGTAGACCAGGAGAAGAAGATTTATTAAAAAATATCTTACCCGAAATGAAGCTTCGCATACCAGAATTAAAATTGGTTATTGCTATTCGTCATACCTATAGAATTGGAGAAGTTAGAGACCTTTTCCCGGAAGCAGCAATATATTCTGAACTTCAAGAGAATGTAAATGATTCGGCTGATGTTCTGTTAATTGACACCATAGGACATTTAAATGAGTTTTATGCTATCTGCGATTTAGCCATTGTGGGAGGTTCCTTTGTTGACTTTGGAGGACATAATCCTCTGGAACCGGCTTTTTATGGAAAACCAATTATAATGGGTCCATATCATAGTTCCTGTGCTGGTTCTGTTCAAGAGCTCTTATCCTTCAATGCTATATTGATTTCGGATTCGCAAAACTTAAAAAGAGATATAATATATCTTTATCAAAATCCAGAAAAAAGAAAAGAAATGGGTGATAATGCCAGAGCTTGTATAGAACGGAATAAAAATGCTCTGGAAAATCATCTAAGGGGTTTAGAACCATGGATAACAGCATAGAAAGAGAAGCAATGTTCTATGAAAAGCTTGATAATCAGCAAGTTAGATGCTTACTTTGTCCGCATTGTTGTCTTTTGAAAGTAGGGGAGACTGGCATCTGCAGAGGACGTAAGAATATAGAAGGGAAATTGATTGCTATAAATTATGGGAGGACAATGGGAATAAGTCTTGATCCGATTGAAAAAAAACCTTTATATCATTTCCGTCCTGGTTCTCAGATTGTATCTTTAGGTCCTAATTCCTGTAATTTAAGCTGTTTTTTCTGTCAGAATTATGAAAGCAGTCAAATGCCCTGTCCAACTGCATATATCAACCCCGAACAGTTATATAACCTGGTTCTGGAACATTCTTATCAAGGCTATAAACAGGTAGCATTCACCTATACGGAACCTTTTACCTGGTATGAATATATTTATGACTTTGCTAAGCTTGCCAGAGATACAGATGTAGTAATGGTAACAAATGGTTACATTAATCCAGCACCATTAAAGGAGTTAATGCCCTATATTCGGGCTATGAACATAGATTTGAAATCAATTCGTAATGAATTCTATGTTAAATATTGTAATGGGAATTTGGAGACAGTTAAACAGACCATTAAAAATGCTTTTAATGCTGGAATTCATATAGAACTGACTAATCTTCTAATTCCTACCTTAAATGATGCGGAGGAAGATATTCAAGCTTTAATTGATTTTGTTTCCTCTGTAAGTGTGGACATTCCTTTACACTTTTCTGCTTATTATCCAGCATATAAATCCACTATTCCTCCGACTTCTCCTCGCACTGTTTTAAAAGCTTGTCAAATGGCAAAAGAAAAACTTTCCTATGTCTATGCTGGAAATATCTGGTCTGACGAATTTAGAGAAACCTATTGTCCTAAATGCGATAATCTTGTGATATCTGCTCACAGAAGGATAGTAGGAATAGATGATAAAGGACAATGTCGTAATTGCTCTTATAGGATATATGGGGTTTTTTGATGTTTAAATGGCTCAAAAGCCATCTAAGCTGGGCAGATTTTATCTTGATTTTAGTGGTAATTATCGCTATCATTATAAGTGGTATACTGGTAGTGCAAAAAGAAGATGAAAGAAATGTGTATATTTATAAAAATAATCAATTAATTGGGGTTTATCGCCTTCAAGAGGACCGGGTTATTCGCATTGATGAACATAATACAGTGGAAATTAAAGATAGTAAAGTGAAAATGCTTTATGCAGATTGCCCAAATCATAATTGTGTTAGACAGGGAGCAGGTGATATTTTACCTATAATCTGCCTTCCTAATAAAGTAGTGGTAGAGATTCATTCTAAGAATGCTAAAAGACCTTTGATTGTTCAATGATATCCTTATGCTAAAGTTTGCTATCTATATATCGCATCATGGTTTTGGACATACCACTCGTATGGCAGCACTGGCAAGAGAATTCAATCAATTTGGAATATTTGTCTACATCCGAAGTGCTAAACCAGAGTATCTGTTTAAAGATTTAAATCCACATTTATATGAAAAAGAGGACATAATATGCGATGTAGGAGTGAAACATAAAGAAAATTTGGAACCGGATAAATCTGCCACTCGCCTTGCTTTGTTGCAGTTAATGAGTAAAAGACTGGAAATAATTGAAAGAGAAGTGGAATTTCTCAGAAAAGAAAGGGTGGATTTAATTATTACAGATATTCCCTGGTTACCTGTTGAAGCTGGGACCTATGCCGAAATTCCTGTTTTTGCTATATCCAATTTTGATTGGCTCTTTATTTATGATAAGTTATTAGATAAACAAACAGATTTAAAACCTGTGCTGAATACCATTTATGGTCTTTATCAACGAGTGGATTATGCCTTTAGACTACCTCTCAGCTCAACTAAAAGTATGGGTTCATTCAGGAAAATAGAAAAGACAGGGTTACTTGCAGCTTATAAACCTCCAGATCCAGGGTTGAAAAAGGCTCTGGGCATTGATTCAAACACTCCAGTTTTAACCTGTTCTTTTGGGGGAGAAGGGGAGATGAATCTCTACTGGGAAAAAATGTGTTCAGCCTTCCCGGGAATAGTCATATCCACTAAACAATTAAAAGGGATCCCAAACTACATACAGATACCACCAGATTTTGATTTTTCCTCTCTGATTAATATATCCGATATTCTGTTAACTAAACCAGGATATGGAAGCTTTGCAGAAGCAATCCAATCAGGAACTTTTTTGATATACTATCCAAGAAAAGATTATCCTGAAGAAGAAGTTCTAATTAAAGGTTTATCTTACTATCCCCAAAAAATTCAGCTGCCTGAACTTAATCTAAGCGTTTTAGAATGGGAAGATGTTTTTCATACTGCTCTTACCTTTTCTGGTTCCAGAAAAATAATACCCAATAGAAATAAACAAGTTGCCTCACTTATCCTGCAACGCTATATTGAATTACAATATTCTCAAAAGAAATTGAATTCAATCTTTGATATTGGTTCTAATAATCTTAATTATGCTCTGTGTGAAGCAGGAAAATCACTTCCTATCCATAACGCTCAAATTAAGACAGGAATAGGAAGAAATTATAAAATTGTAAAAAGAACGGTGAAAATTAAAAGAGAAACCATTAAAAGATTCCAATCTCTAGTTAGTGATTTTATGGAATATGATAAGAACATCCCATCATCCAAATTCGTTATAGCTACAGGTATACATCGCCAGAGTCCACAACTTCAAAGGTTATCAGAATGGTTTAACAAGAAGTGGAATGCAAAATATAAAGTCCTTCAAGATAAGGAGGAAGCTGAATTAGCTTATCTGGCAGCTAAAGATTTAATTCCCGAGGGACAATCTGCTATAATTATTGATATTGGAGGGTTCAGCACTCAATTTATTTACTCAGAACCGGGATTAAATATAGATAGAATGAGCATACCTATTGGCTTGTTGACTATTCGTAAAACTATTCAAGAAGGAAAAGAACTTAAGAATATTCTTGATGAAATAGTGGTAAGCATTCCATTCTATAAAGCAGATATGATTATCTGTGTGGGATTAACTGCAACCTTCCTGGCTATGATTGTAAAAAGAAGTAGGTATTTTCGTCCAGATGAACTGAACGGTTGCAGGATTACCTTGAAGGAATTACTGGCTATCAAAGATTTGCTGGAATCAGGCAAAACCGAAGAAATAGCTAATTATGCTATGGAACCTGAATCTCTGGATATTCTATACTATAGCATTCAATATTATATATTTCTGTTGGACAGAATGCAAAGCTCAGGATTTTTGGTATGTTATTATGGTATAGCTACAGGCTATAACCAGAAGTTAAAAAAATAAAAATGATAATATGATGAGATTTTACTTAGAAACCTACGGATGCCAGATGAATCTTGCTGACAGTGAATTAGTTAGTTCTATATTAATAGAAGCTGGACATAAACTGGTAAGCAATATAGATGAAGCTGACTTGATTATATTTAATACCTGTTCCGTTCGTGAGCATGCAGAAAATCGTGTTCTCGGACGCATTGCCACGGAAAAATTTAGAAAATCAATCAATCCTGAATTGAAAATAGCTGTGATCGGTTGTATGGCTCAAAGAATGGGGAAGAGGTTGATAGATAATTATGGAGTAGACTATGTAGTAGGGGTTGATCAGTATCTTGATTTTCCAAAACTGATTTATGAAAATAAAGGAGCTATTACTGATCCTGATTTTACCCAAACCTATTCAGGTATTAGACCATATCATCAAAGTAAAACCTGTGCTTATATAACTATTATGCGTGGTTGCAACAACTTCTGTTCCTATTGTATAGTTCCCTATGTGCGTGGTAGAGAAAGAAGTTTACCTGCTAAACTTATAATTGAAGAAGTAAAAAAATGTGGTCAAATCGGTCTTAAAGATATTACGCTGCTGGGACAAAATGTTAATTCCTATTCTTATCAAGATATCAATTTTCCTAAATTATTAAGACTATTAAATGGTATAGATTCCATTTATAGAATCAGATTTATTACTTCTCATCCCAAAGACCTATCAGATGAACTAATTGAAGTGATGGCAGAAAGCTCTAATATATGTGAACACATACATTTACCCTTACAAAGCGGTGATAATGACATCCTTGCTGCTATGAATAGAAATTACACTATTGAACATTATATTAATATTATAAATAAATTACGCAATGCTATACCAGACATAGCGATAACTACAGATATTATGACTGGTTTCCCTGGTGAATCAGAAACAGCTTTTAATCATACTTTGCAAGCTATGCAAGAAATTCAGTTTGATTATGCCTTTTGTTTTAAATATAGTCCCAGAGAAAATACTAAAGCCGCTACTTTACCAGACCAGATTCCTGAAGAAATAAGGTTAGAAAGATTAAAAAGGATGGTTAATCTTCAAAGAGAAATATCCCGAAAAAAGTATGAAGCTAAAATCGGTTCAGAAGTTGAGGTTTATGTGGAAAGTATGAGTAAAAAATCTGCCCGGCAAGTTTCAGGTAAAACTCGTGATTTTAAGATAGCTGTTTTAGACGGAACTGAGCAGGACCTAGGTACTATAAAAAAAGCCCGGGTAATAGCTTCCACTGGTAACACACTGTTATGTTACGATAGGTCTTGATAAGATATGTTATGTAAACTTGAATATATACTGGCTAATTTATTGAGGAATATGCATCTTCCCTCTCTATTTTTATACAATTTTATGGAGTGATTATGAAAAGTATGACTGGTTATGGAAAAGCAAAAATTCAAACGAATGAAATGAATTGTGAAATTGAAATTAAATCTATCAATGGTCGTTTTCTGGATATGAGAATCTACCTCCCTCGTGAGATCAGTTTTTTTGAATATCAGATAAGACAACACATTGGACAGGTATTAAGCAGAGGAACGGTTGAAATAAGAGTTAATTTTGCTGATCGTAGAGAGCCTACTTTACAATTAAATGAAACTAAGTTATTAAAATATTTTGAATTAGTAAAGCAAGCTCAAGCAATACTTAATATAGATGAAGATATCTCTCTGGAATATTTATTAAATGAGCCTGGTATAATTGAATCTGTTAATAATCTGGATGAAGATGAACAATTAGCTGAATTATTGAATCAGACATTACAAAAGGCAATTGAAGCCTTAGAGTTAACCTTAAAAGCTGAGGCAAGTAACATTAAAGAGACATTAAAGAATTCTACTAATGTAATGTTAGAGACCTTAGACCTTATAGAGAATGAAATACAGCCATTTAAAGAAGAATTGTATTCTTTATTAAAACATAGAGTTACGGAGTTATTAAGTAATTTCAATGCTGAAATGATGGAGCAAAGATTGATTCAGGAACTTGCTATTTACATAGATAAATATGATATTCAGGAAGAAATTTCACGCTTGAAATGTCATATTAATACCTTATTAACAACTCTTGAAAAAGAGGAAGATACAGGGAAAACTCTTAATTTTATTCTTCAAGAGATGCAACGCGAAGCAAATACTCTGGGTTCAAAATTCTCTACGACTCGCACCTTTACTTATGTTTTGACTCTTAAAGAAGAAATAGAAAAATGTAGGGAGATAGTTCAAAATGTCGCCTGAACCATTATTATCCTGGCGTTCCTGGCCATTTATAGAAAGACCCTTAACCTCTGTTTTATTAATTGCTTTTTTAATATTGCTGGCATACTTTCTCTGGAATATCACAGTGGAAGGATGGCATCAGCCCTGGTATTATTACCTTGGTATGTTGCTAGTAATAGGCAGCCTTCTCCCCTATTTCATTCCTACAACTTATTATCTCTATGAAAATGAAATAGTTATAGTATATCTTTTTATTAAAATAACGCGGAAATACTCTGATTTTGGATGTTTTTATTGTGATAAGCGAGGTGTTATGCTCAGTACTTTTAAGATGCCCAGAAGACTTGACCCATTTAGAGGACAATCTTTACGCTTTTCTAAAACCAAAGCGGAGAAAGAAAAATTATTAGAAATCTTGAAAAATAAAATAGGGAAACAGTATTGAGGTAAGATTGAAGAATTCAAATCTCAGTGAACGCATAGAAGAAACATTCATTGAAAATAACAATGTTCCTTTATCTTATAATGAGTTAGTTAATGAACTTCATTTAGTCAGACGAGAAAAATCATTATTAGCCGAAACCTTACAGGCAATGATAGCAGAAGGAATTCTGGTCAAAAAGAATAGAAAATTCCGATTAGCTCTAAATCCAGAACAACAAAAGAAGGAAACTGATGAAAAGGTAGCTCATCCCAGGTTGCTGGAAGGAATTTTTGACGCCACTCCTCTGGCTCGTGACCTTTCTTATGCCTTTGTCCGTACGGAACAGGGTGATTTCTATGTTAATGCCGAAGACACTTTAAATGCTTATCATAATGATGTTGTATTAATAGAGCCACATTTTCGTAAGGGTAAACCGGATTATGCAATTGTCCGAAAAATAATAAAACGTGCTAATGAGACAATGACCGGAGACATTCGTGAAAGTGGGAGCGGAACTTTCTTTATAAGTATCAATCCAAAAATACATAACTGGATAGAAGTTAGTGAGTTAAATGGAGCGAAAGAAGGAGATAAGGTTGTTTTACAGGTAACAAATTGGGGTAGTCCTTTAATGGGTAAAATGCCTGTAGGAAAAGTTATTGAAATCCTGGGTCCTTCAGGAGACCCGGATGTTGAACTTTTAGCTGTAATTAGGCAGTATAATCTTCCCTTACAATTTCCTGATATAGTCCTGGCAGAAATGGAAGAAATTGAAGAAACTATTTCCGATCAAGAGGTTGCCCATCGTCTTGATCTTAGAAATATACTAACTTTTACGATAGATCCAGCCTCAGCAAAAGATTTTGATGATGCTATATCCGTAGAAAGAATCAATCAAGGTTGGCGCCTTTATGTTCATATCGCAGATGTAGCTCATTATGTGAAACCAGAAAGCGCTACTTTCTCCGAAGCATTGAAGCGAGGAAACAGCTTTTATTTTCCTAAAAAAGTTATTCCAATGCTACCTGAAAAACTTTCCAATAAAGTTTGTAGTTTACGTCCTAATGAAGATAAACTGGCAATGAGCGTTATCACTGATTTTAATCAGCAGGGCAGAATTATGCGTCAAAGATTGGAAGCAAGTGTTATAAGAAGCGATTTTCGTCTAAATTATAACCAGGTGGATGAGCTTTTTGAAGGAAAAAAGACGGAATTTCCTTTAGAGTTATCTGAGACTCTATTATCAGCTCGTAAACTTTCTTCTTTGCTTACTGCTAAAAGACTTAAAGAGGGCTATATCTTTTTTGACCTTCCGGAACTGGAATATGAATATGATGATGAAGGATTTCTAAAAAGATTTACTTTAGCCGAAGAAACAGAATCCCATAAATTGATTGAAAACTTTATGCTGGTGGCAAATGAATGTATTGCCACTAAACTTTCAAAACTTGCACCTGCAACTATTTATAGAATTCATGAAGATCCAGATTGGGAAAAGATTGAAAGATTGATTGAATTACTATCCTATTACGGTATCTCCTTTTATGAAAAAGAAAATCTTAATGCTTCCATTCAATATTTATTGCACTCCCTCCCCACTCCAGAACATCACAAAGTTTTTGAACCTATAATCCTGAGAAGTATGAAAAAAGCTAAATATTCCACCGAACATATCAGACATTTTGGCTTAGGAATGGAAACTTATACTCATTTTACCAGTCCTATCAGGCGTTTATGTGATCTTGTAATCCACCATCTAAGTAAGACTTATATACTTAAAAACAGTAAAATACAATTTGATTATAGTCAATTAAAATACTTTGCCTCTGTAGCATCTGAACAAGAATTACAAGCAGACCAATCGGAAAGAGATATTGAACATTATTTCAGTATGACCTATATGAAAAAGTTCATAGGTGAAAGCTTTAGCGGGATAGTGATGTCAGCGAAAAATGATAGGCTTATCATCAGATTAGACCAAATTCCGATAAATGCAGTTTTGATGGTAACAGAATTTCCCCCTGGAAGATGGATTTTTTTAGATAGACAAATGCGTTTTATAAATGAAGATAATAGAGATTATTTCCAGCTAATGGATAAAGTAATGGTTAATATTATGGAAGTTAGTGATGATATTTATCTGGAACTTAAATCAGGTAAAGAATCGCATCGGCATTTTCAGTTTCAGCCATCTAATACAAATAGCTACAATAATGATAAGAAGATAAGAAAAAGCCGTAAAGGAAAAAATAGATTTGAGGTTGACTATAAGTTTAGAGATAAAAATTATGGTCATTCAAATGAGAGATATAGAGGATAGCAATGAGACAACCGATTGGAATATTTGATTCTGGAGTAGGTGGTTTAACTGTTTATAAAGCCATTAGAAAAGCTTTCCCAGCAGAAAATATCATTTATTTTGGTGATACTGCTCGCGTTCCCTATGGACCTAAATCTGAAAATACTATCATAGAATATTCCATTCAAAATGTTCGCTTTCTTCTTCAGAAAGATATTAAAATTTTAGTGGTAGCTTGTAACACTTCTTCCGCTGTAGCTTTACCAGAATTGGAGAAAATAACAGATATTCCAATCATCGGAGTTATCCAGCCAGGAGCAAAATCAGCTGCTGAATCAACTATTAACAATCGTATAGGAGTAATTGGCACCGAAGGTACCATCCGTTCTGAAGCATACAATATAGCCATTAAAGCCATCCTTCCTGAAGCAGAAATATTTTCCTGTGCCTGTCCCCTATTTGTTCCTTTAGTTGAAGAAGGCTGGTTATATCATCCTGTTAGTAGAATGGTTGCAGAAGAATATCTTAATTTTTTTATAGATAAAGAGATAGATACACTTGTTCTGGGTTGCACTCATTATCCTTTACTTAAATCTTTGATTGATGAAATTATGGAACATAAAGTAAAACTTATAGATAGTGCCGATGCCATTGCTTTGCATCTTAAATCTTTGCTTTCAGGTGAAAGTAGCACTGAGCCAGGAATAGATAGATTTTATGTCAGTGATAATGAAGCAAAGTTTTCCAAAATTGCTGAATACATTCTGGGAGTTAAGCCAACTCCTGTTAAAAGAGTTCGTTTATATGAGAGCTGGTTTGAATAAATAACAAAGGAGAATATAATGGAACCCTTAATCTTAACAGCTGCAATTACAGGAGCAGAAACTTGTCGTAAGGATCAACCTAATCTACCTATCACACCAGAAGAACAAGCTGCAGAAGCAGTTGCTTGTTTTGAAGCCGGGGCAAGGATTATTCATCTTCATGTGCGTGATGATGAAGGAAATCCTACTCAGAGTTTAGAAAGATTTGAAGCTGCCATTAAAGCTATCAAAACAGCTGTTCCTGAAATTATCGTTCAAATCAGTACTGGTGGTGCAGTAGGAGAAGATTTTGAAAAAAGACTTGCTCCTCTTTGTTTGAAGCCCGATATGGCGACTTTAAATGCTGGGTCTTTGAATTTCGGAGATGATGTTTTCATCAACAGACCTCCAGATATAATAAGATTAGCCGAAGCTTTTAAAGAGTACCAAGTAGTTCCTGAAATTGAAGTATACGAATCTGGTATGGTAGATTATGTAGCTAAATTGATTAAAAAGGGCATTATCACTCATTCACCCTTACATATTCAATTTGTTCTCGGTGTTCCAGGTGGTATGAATGGTTCTCCTAAAAATGTGGTCTATATGGCATATCATTTAAAGGAACTTATTCCGAGTGCCACCTGGGCAGTTGCGGGGATTGGAAAATATCATATTCCTGCTTCTTTAACCGCTATGGTTATGGGTGGACACATCAGAGTGGGCTTTGAGGATAATATCTATTATCATAAAGGTGTTTTAGCAGAATCTAATGCTCAGCTGGTAGCTAGAATGGCGAGAATTGCAGCTGAAATTGGAAGACCTCTTGCAACTCCAGATCAAACACGAGAAATTCTTGGCTTATAGGACTATATAAATGGAATTAAGTGAAAATGCTCTGATTGTTCTTGAGAGACGCTATTTTAGAAAGAATGAAGCTGGAGAAACCATAGAAGATTGGGGAAAAATGATAAATAGAATAGCGTCCAATATTGCTCAGGGCAATAAAGAGAAGGAAAAACTCTATTTTGAGCTCTTAGATTCTGGTATGTTTTTACCAAATTCTCCTACTTTGATGAATGCTGGAAGTGATTTACAACAGCTTTCTGCTTGTTTCGTGCTTCCCATTGAAGATAGTATGGAGAGCATCTTTGAGACTTTGAAGAATGCTGCTTTAATTCATAAAAGTGGTGGAGGAACTGGTTTTTCTTTCAGTCATTTAAGAGAAGCAAATGCACCAGTGCGTTCTACTAATGGTGTTTCCAGCGGACCTATCTCTTTTTTGAAAGTGTATAATGCTGCTACTGATGCAGTTAAACAGGGCGGAACCAGACGTGGTGCCAATATGGCAATTCTCAATGTAGAACATCCCCAAATTATGGAATTTATTCAATGCAAAGCAGATCCTAAAGAACTTACTAACTTCAATATCAGTGTTGGTGTTTCAGAAGTTTATATGCAGGCAGTTTTAAATGATGAGGATTACGACCTTATTTCACCTCACAGTGGTAAAATAATTCAGCGTCTAAAAGCAAGGGATGTGTTCAATCTCATTGTAGAAATGGCTCATAGAAATGGAGAACCAGGCATAATCTTTTTAGATAGAATCAATGCTGCCAATCCTACTCCCAAACTGGGAAGGATAGAATCAACCAATCCCTGTGGAGAACAACCTCTTTTACCTTATGAAGCTTGTAATCTTGGTTCCATTAATCTGGCAAAATTTGCTAAAGATGGAAACATTGATTGGGGAAAGCTGCAATCAGTTATCAGATTAAGTGTAGATTTCCTGGATGATGTGATAGATTGTTCTCGTTTTCCTTTACCTCAGATTGATGCTATGGTTAAAGCCAATAGAAAGATAGGATTAGGAGTTATGGGTTGGGCAGACTTACTGTTTCAACTGGAAATCCCCTATACCAGTGAAGAAGCCATCTCTTTAGCGGAAGAATTGATGGAATTTATTGATTTTGAAGCCAAACAACGCTCTATGGAATTAGCTAAAGAAAAAGGTAGTTTCCCCAATTTTACTGATTCTATCTATGATACTCAATCTCTTAAAAGAGAACCAATTAAAAAGGATTGGAATAAACTAATTTCGGATATTATACATAATGGAATGCGTAATGCCACGGTTACAACTATTGCTCCTACGGGAACTATCAGTATGATTTTAGATGCTTCCAGTGGCATAGAACCTCTGTTTTCCTTGGTCTTTGTCAAGAATGTAATGGATGGAGAAAAGCTGCTCTATGCCAATAAGTATTTTCAGACTGCCCTGAAAAAAGAAGGTCTGCTCTCACCTGAACTTTTATCTCAGGTCTCTCAAACTGGTTCTCTAAAAGATATAGATGAAATTCCCGAAAGATTTAAACAGATTTATCAAACTGCTCTGGATATAGCTCCTGAGTGGCATATAAGAATGCAAGCAGCTTTCCAAAAATATACAGATAATGCAGTCAGTAAAACTATAAACTTTCCCCATTCCGCTACTATTGAAGATATCTCTAAAGCTTATCAACTTGCCTGGGAACTTGGTTGTAAGGGAATAACCGTTTATCGTGATGGAAGTAGAGAAGACCAGGTTTTAAGTTCTGGCATTAAAATGACCGTTTCTGAAGGGAAAGTGGCACCTCGTAGTCGTCCAGATATAACTTACGGTTTAACTCAAAGATTGGAAACGGGCTGTGGTCATATGTATGTAACCATTAATTCTGATGAGTTAGGAGCTTGCGAGGTTTTTATTCAAATGGGTAAAGTTGGAGGATGTGCTTCAGCTCAACTGGAAGCTATTGCTAGATTATCTTCTTTAGCTCTTCGTTCTAATGTAAAATTGGAATCTATTATTCGTCAATTAAAAGGAATCCGTTGTCCATCTCCTATGTGGCATAATGGAACACTTATCACTTCCTGTGGTGATGCCGTAGGACATGCTCTGGAGAACTTTGTAAAAACTCATAACAATCTTAAAACTGAATCTTTTCATAGTGAAGCAGAAATAGATGAACCCGTAGAAGAACCTGGCGCAAAAAGTGCTATTTATGTTTGTCCAGATTGCGGTTCAACCGTAGAACATCTGGAAGGTTGTCTGAAATGTCCTGTCTGCGGTTGGTCTAAATGTTGATTTTATATTTTAGGAGTAGTAATGCGTTGTAAACATTGTGATGCACGCTTAGCACCTCATGATTTCTGGTGTGTGAATTGTGGAAAACAAACCCCTATTGTAGTGCATGAATTAGCATCCTGGGGTAGTTTTAAAAGAACTTTTAAGCAATACTGGCAGTTTAAAGGAGCCAATATTCCTGCGGCAGCTTTCACAATCTTAGTTGGAGTTCTTCCCATCATTGCCTTTTTAGTATTATTAAACGCTTTCGGAATACTGGATTTTCAATCCCAGGAAACTGCCGCAAAGCTTCTATTAAATCTCTTTATCACTGGTATGGGTCTCAGTTTATTGACTCCTCTATTATTAATAGCCTTTAAACCGGTTTGTGAAATCAAGGGTTATACCCTTACTTTAAAAGATTTATTAAAGGGGTTTAATGCCTATCCCAGATACTTTTTCTTCACTTTAATTTCAGCTCTATATTTTATCTTGATTTATATTGTCTGTTTCGGATTACCTAATTTTGCCAGTGACCCAATTCTTCATCTGGTCTGGTTAGTTCTAGTTGGATATTATATTGGAGTAGTATTACCTGTACCCATTCTTATGGAGCGAAAGAAGGTTAATGCCTGGAAAGCTCTGAGGATGGCATATAAGTATTTTAAAGTGGTACGCTGGCAACTTTTCTGGCTGGGATTTATCTTACTGGTATTAAATCTTGCCGCCACAGCTTTAGCTCTGGTCTTTCTTTTAATAACTTTACCATTATCCTGGTTTGCTATTAGAGATTACCTGGACCTCTTGTTAGCATATGAAATTATCCGGGAATATAAATCTAAGTGAGGGATATTAAATTGACTAAAAAAGAAATTATCTCTCTCATTTTACTAATTGTGGTAGTTGGTTACGGAGCCTGGAACTGGATTAATCGTTCTTATTCTGAAACCAAAAGAGACCTGGATTTACTGGATACAGTTGTTACTATTTCTGCTACTTCTAAAAGTAAAGATATTGGCACTCAGATAGATTCAGTCTTTGCCTATATTCGTACTTTTGAAGATATTTTTGACGATTATAATCCTCAAAGCTGGGTATATAAGGTCAATAACTCTCAGGGTAAACGCTATCCTATGAATCCTGATGCCTATGAACTTCTCTGTGTGGCAGATAGTCTTTATCAGTTGACAAATGGGGCTTTTGATATAACCATCAAGCCTCTATACGACCTCTGGGGATTCAGTAAAATAAATGAATATGGAGCTGATACATTAAATTTAGCACCTCCCGATTCAATGTTAATTAAAGAAGCATTAAAGAATATAGGTTTTAATCGCATTCGCTATAATAAACAATATATAAAAATACCGCAGGGTATGCAGATTACTTTTGGCGCTTTAGCTAAAGGTTATGCTCTGGAAAAAGCTCGCGAGTATATGGAAAATCATAAATTTATCAGCGGAATTATTGACTGCACCAGTGGTATGACATTTTTTGGTCATAAACATTATCAGATAGTGAGCATAAAACATCCCAGAGCTAATGCAGGAATGCAAACCATTGGCAATTTCAAGATAAAGAATGGCTCTTTAAGCACTTCAGGTGATTATCAACTTTATTTTGAGCATAACGGGAAAAGATATCATCATATATTGAATCCTTTTACCGGTTACCCAGTGGAAAATATTTATTCAGTGACTGTTATTTATCCTTCTGCTACATTAGCTGATGGACTTTCCACTGCTATGTTTTTATTACCTCCTAATCAAGCTATAGAGGCATTAAAACATTATCCCGGTAGTAATGCCGTCATTTTCTATCAAGAAAATGGTCAGATTGTGTCCCTTAAAACCTTAGGAATGAAAGAATTGGATTGGCATGACGAACAATGAGTATACCAGATATACAATCACAGGATGACTTTCGTCATATAGCAATTGAAAAAGTTGGAGTCAAGGGATTAAGTTATCCTATTGTGGTAGATGACAGAGAAAATGGAACTCAGGATACCGTAGGAAACATAAATTTATATGTGGACCTCCATCCCAGTAGAAGAGGCATACATATGTCCCGTTTTATTGAAGTTCTAAATCGTTATCATCACGATAGTATCATTGGCAATTTGGAATCTTGGCTTCAGGACCTGAAATCTATAATGAAAGCAGAAGCTGCCTATATTGATATTTCTTTCCCCTATTTTATAAAGAAACTGGCTCCTGTCTCCAAAATACCTTCCTTAATGGATTATCAATGTTTCTTCAATGCTTCCTTTAATAATTATTTTCAATTATGGATTGGAACAACTGTACCGGTTACTACTCTTTGTCCTTGTTCCAGAGCTATATCTATTACCGGTGCACATAATCAAAGAGCTCAGGTTACCATAAAGGTTAGATATACAGATTTTGTCTGGCTGGAAGAACTCATCCAAATTGCTGAAGAATCAGCAAGTTCGCCTGTTTATCCTCTTTTAAAACGGAGAGATGAAAAATTTGTGACTGAAAACGCTTATTCTAATCCGAAGTTTGTTGAAGACATTGTGCGAGAAGTGACTCAAAAACTGGAGAAAGATTCTCGTATTGTGGAATTCATTATTGAAGTGGAAAGTATGGAGTCCATCCATAATCATAATGCTTATGCTATGACTCATAGAGTTAAACAATAAAGTTCTGGATTAAACACTTGTCCGAATCACTTATCAAACCTGCCATTTCTGGTTTTTTGTCTAACGGTTTAAAATACATTTTCCAATCGGGGAATTCTGAGCCTGTCATCTGTTTACAGCTATACATCAAAATAGGTAGTGCCTGGGAAAAGGAAGATGAAGCTGGCTTTGCTCATTTTATGGAACATCTAACCTTCAAATCAACCATCAGATTCCCTTCCAATCAGATAGCTGCTTATATCTATAAGTTTGGCGGTTCTATCAATGCTTACACGGATTTTGATTGTACCTGTTATTATATTTCTCTTCCTTCTGAATTTGTGAAGGAAGGTTTACAAGTTTTAGCTGAATTGGCGATGCATTCAACTTTCACCGAAGAAGATGTGGAACTGGAAAAGGATATCATTCTGGAAGAAATGATTCAGAACACTCTGGACCCTGAAACCAATTTTATCCAGTTTATTCAAAGTGCTGCTTTCGCCAATCATCCTTTAAAAAAACCTATTTTAGGGACCGAAGAATCTATTAATAAAGCATCTTATGAAAGGCTTAGGGGTTTTTATCATAAATACTATCAACCTCATAACTCTTTTCTGGTTATTGCCGGACAGGCTGACTTTGATCAATTAAAATCAATGATTGAAGCATTCTTTGGTGATTGGAAATCTCACTCAAAAATCATATTTCCAGATTATAAACAATTTTTAGAACCAATCTTTCCACCTCTTCCCTATCTCTGGAAAGCCAGTTCTCAGATATTTATAGCTTTTGTGCTTCCTGAATTGAGTGATAAACATCCTTTAAGTAATGCAATGCTGATAGCTATTCGTTATTTAGCTATAGGGCGTTCTTCTCGTTTATTTAAAAGATTGGTAGTAGAAGAAAAACTTGCCTCTGCAGTTAAAGTATCTTCCATTTCTGGTATTATGACTGGAGTTTCAGCTATCGTAGTATATCCCATAAATGAAAGGTCTATCCCCAGAATAAGAAATATATTTCAGATTGAATATGAAACTATTTTACAAGGTGAGCTAGATTTAAGTGAAATAGAACTAATAAAAAAAGATGTTATCAATACCTGGCGCTATGGCTTTGAATGTATGGAAGACCTGGCAGAAATGATTGGAGATGAAGAGTTTATTGACGGATATGAAAATCTTTATAACTACGATGAAAAAATAGTTTCACTAAATCTGGAAGATGTAAGAAAAGTAATAACTCATTACTGGCAGCCTTCCTATCTACAAATTATTCAGCAGACCCCAAATCCAACTTCAATACCTAGCTCAAATAATATATATCCTAGAAGAACAATGAGTTCATCCTCTATTCCTGAATTAAAACTTGCTGATTCTTTACCGAATCCCATACCTTATCAAAAAATTAGACCTGATTTTTATTCTGCCAGATTAGATAATGGCTTTACCTTACTATATCGTTATTTACCAGATCGTCCTATCAGTGGTTTTGCTTTAGCAACGGATATCTGCCAGTTGAACGAAAATAAAAATCAGCGTGGTTTGAATTATCTTTGTTCATCTGCTTTGCTACATTCTTCACAAAATTATAGTGCAGATGAGATACTATCCCTATATAGACTTTATGGCGTAAGTTTAAAAGTAGAGCATTCTTTGGATACCACTATATTTCGTGGTAAGTGCTTTCATAAAGAACTGGTTCCTGCTTTGACATTAATGGAAGAGCTTATCTTTCATCCAGCATTTGAGGAAAAATATATCAATCTTTTAAAAGCAGCAGCTATAGATATGTTAAGAAGAGATAAACAGATGCCTTATAGCGAAGCTTTTTATCATTGGTTTTATCTACTTTTTGGAGCAAATAGTCCCTATGGTCGTTATTCAGGAAATATATCAGATTTAAAAAGACATAACTTAGAAGCAGTGGAAAATTGGTATAAAACAAACTATCGTCCAGACCATTTTAGTCTTGCAGTTATAGGTTCTTTAGAGCCAGACAAATTCTTTAGTATCGCACCTCAAATCTTTAAGAAATCTGCTCCTTCAGAAAATTGGACCGGGAATAGTCCAGAACTTCCTCAACCAGTAAAAAAGCATAAAATTATCTCTCATAAAAATTCTCCTCAAGCTATTATTCATCTGGGTGGTTTTGCACCAGCAGCTAAAGATAGAGTAAATAGCACGGCTTTTTATCTACTGTCACAGATTATTGGTGGAGATATGGATTCTCGTCTTTTTAATATAGTTAGAGAGAAAAAAGGCTATGCTTATCAGACAGGATTTGAATATAATTGTGCTCATAATATAGGTTACTGGTTTGCTTATGCTTATTGTGAACCGGAAGTCTTTAATCAATGTCTAAAACTTATTCTTCAGATATTGAAAGAAGTTAAAGACTATGGAGTAACGGAGATAGAGCTTATCAATGCTCAAAATTATCTCTGTGGTATGAATCGTTTTGAAGCAGAAAATCTCTCTGTTCAAGCTATGTCTATCTCTTCATTAAGTGCTTTAGGTTATGAACCAGAATATTATTTTCAGCGAGAAGAAAGAATTCGCAGCGTAGATTTAAAAACTATCTCCAATCTGGCACAAAACTGGTTAACCAAAGATAATATCTGGATATATATCTACTTATGATTACCCTGGGTATAGATATAGGCTCTCGTAACACGAAAATCGTTTTTTACGATACCTCTAAGCAATCCATACTTTTTTCTGCTTTCAATGCCACTGAAGTCAATCCACTGCAATCCGTGCAGTCTTTATTAAAACAAGCTAAGGATATCTATGGTCTTGACTTACCTGATACTGTTGCTTGTACCGGTTATGGTCGTAAACTATGGAAAGGAACTAATAAAATATTTTCTGAGATAACCTGTCATACAGCTGGCGTTCTTTATTTTGTACCAGAGGTTAGAACTATCATTGATGTGGGTGGACAGGATGCAAAAATAATCTCTTTAACACCTGAAGGGAAAATCAAAGATTTTGTTATGAATGATAAATGCGCTGCTGGAACCGGACGATTTCTGGAAATGGTTGCCAATAGACTGGAAGTTTCTCTGGATAAACTTTCCGAACTTGCTCAGCAATCCAAAAATACACTCACTATTTCATCTACCTGTGTCGTTTTTGCTGAATCCGAAATCATCGGTATGATTGCTAAAAATACAGCACCAGCAGATATTGCATATGCAGCGCATATTTCTGTGGCAAAGCGCATTATAACTCAATTAAGTGCAGTTGATTTCATACCACCCATAGTTTTTACCGGAGGGGTAGCCCAGAATAAAAACCTGGTGCAATGTCTTGGTGGACTTTTAAATACACCTATTATTACTCCACCCAATCCTGAAATTACCGGTGCACTTGGTGCTGCTATACTTCTATTTCAAATGGAAGAATTTTCATAACTACCCAGATAATAATAAGATTTATAGAATATTGCCTCGGAATATGCAGTATAAGCTGTATTTATGAACAAAACTACAATATCTAACATTAAATATTTTTGAATAGTTCCATAAACTTAATTCCTTACAATTAAAAAGATGCAGTTAAAACTTCATAATTGGGAATTGGCGTTAAATATCCATTATCCACACAATTTATAATCGTATGGATGGCAGTTCCAAGGATAAGAAACTCCTCTAAAGATATATTTTTAAGATTTATATTCTCATTCTTAGCCCACTCATAAATTATCTTAATCCATAATGAATAAGCACCAGGTGCATAACTATTCTTTGATGCATTATATATCTTATACCAGCGAGAATAAATCTTTAACTGATTCTTGAAATCCTCTGACCCAGCTTTCCACAACTTAGCGATGTTTTTACTTATCATACCAAAAGTTGTATTTTGTTCCGTAAGCTTTGGATATATATATTTCCTCGCAAGACAAATTTTGCCAGACCTATAGCTGCCAAAGACCAGATTATCCAGTGTTCCGCTATATGTCTGTATTTTATATTTAAATTTTACTCTCATTTACCTGCCCTCCATTTATAAAAAGAAAAATAGAAGAATTACGCTTTCTTTAAAAAATTATAACTCTCCATATATATAGGGATGACATTATTAAGTATTGATAAAAAAATAAATATAACAAACACCAGACGAGTATTCAAACTATCCTGAAAGCGCATAATTGTTACGAAAAAATCCTAATCCTTGTCAAAATTGACTGTCCTATACGATAAAATTGCTGACTATCTTCTTATGATTTCAATTCAATACCATATTTTCTCCTATTTCCCCTACTTATTCAAGAGGATAATCATAGTCAGCATACTTATATCTGACAAAAATGAGCAACAAGGACATTTATTAAATATCAAATATTTTGCAAATATTTATTCCCTGCCTCTAACTTGCCTCTTCCCTATCTCTTAGCATAAGTTGCTAACAGGAGAGAGACAAGATAAACCCTAGTAACTAACATATACTGCAAATACAAATCATAGTTGTCTTAGCTTATAAATGAATTCTCATTAATATTCATTATGGAAATACAAAACCTTCAAGATAGAACAAAACCCCGGAAAATACCGGGGCTTGTGTTATTTTCTAATACTTAGATAGAGTTATTACTTTAAAAGTAACATCTTTTTGGTCTCAACTATACCATTATTTGATATCTTACAGCAGTAAATTCCTGAAGAACAGATATGACCATTATTATCCTTCCCATCCCAGACTACACTGTGCATACCATTGCTCATTTGATGGTTGATAATTCTTTTTACCAGCTCTCCTTTGATGTTGTAGATATCCAGAACTACATTTCCAGCTTTTGATAACTCAAAAGAGATAGTAGTTTCAGGATTGAAAGGATTAGGATAATTTCTCAAATTAAAAGAAGTAGCTGGTACTTGAATATAATCATCAATACCCACAATTTGATTTAGGTCCAGAATATTTAAACCGTAATATCTATTAGCGGTATATAAATAACCGTCTTGTATGCTAAAATCATATGTAGCAAGATTCCAGCTATATTTACAAACAAATTCAGGAGAAGCTGCATTGCTAATATCATAAAAACTCAATTCATTCCATTTAGTATCAGAAATAATCAATAGATTATTGCAGATTTTGCCGTTGATAATAGCACTGGTTGGACGAGGTTTTATAGTATCTAATAATACTGGTAAAGAAGGATTGGAAACATCAATAATCTGTAAACCTGCATTCCCATCTGCTACATAGGCAATATTATCAGAGACAAAAACAGATAATGCATAACCAGGTGTATCATAAGAACTCAGCAGAACTGGATTCTGAGGATTGGAAACATCTATAATCTCTAAATCAATACTTGCTAAATAGGCAATATTATCAGAGACAAAAACAGATAATGCAGAACCATATGTATTATAAAAGCCTAAAAGAACTGGATTCTGAGGATTGGAAACATCTATAATCAGTAAACCTGAATATCCATCTGCTACATAGGCAATATTATTAGAGACAAAAACAGATAATGCAGAACGATATGTACTATAAGCGCTTAAAAGAACTGGATTCTGAGGATTGGAAACATCTATAATCTGTAAACCTGCATCCAAATCTGCTACATAGGCAATATTATCAGAGACAAAAACAGAGCGTGCAGAACCAAGTGTATCATAAGCGCCTAAAAGAACTGGATTCTGAGGATTGAAAACATCTATAATCTGTAAACCTGTCCACCAATCTGCTACATAGGTAATATTATCAGAGACAAAAACAGATTCTGCATAACCAGATGTATGATAAGCGCCTACAAGTACTGGATTCTGAGAATTAGAAATATCTATAATCTCTAAACCTGAATATCCATTTGCTACATAGGAAATATTATCAGAGATAAAAACAAATTTTACATAAACAGTATCATAAGCGCCTAAAAGAACTGGATTCTGAGGATTGGACACATCTATAATCTGTAAATCCCCATCTGCTACATAGGCAATATTATTAGAAACAAAAACAGATAATGCAGAACCAGATGTATCATAAGCTCCTAAAAGAATTGGATTCTGAGGATTGGAAACATCTATAATCTGTAAATCCCCATCTGCTACATAGGCAATATTATTATAAACAAAAACAGATAATGCAGAACCAGATGTATCATAAGCACCTAAAAGAACTGGATTCTGAGGATTGGAAACATCTATAATCTGTAAACCTGCATTTTCATCTGCTACATAGGCAATATTATCAGAGACAAATACAGATAATGCAGAACCAGATGTATCATAAGCGCCTAAAAGAACTGAATTCTGAGGATTGGAAACATCTATAATCTGTAAACCTGATAATCCATCTGCTACATAGGCAATATTATTAGAGATAAAAACAGAATATGCATAATCAGGTGTAGCATAATAGCTCATCAGAACTGGATTCTGAGGATTGGAAACATCTATAATCTCTAAACCTGCATAACCCTCTGCTACATAGGCAATATTATCAGAGGCAAAAAAAGATTCTGCATAACCAAGTGTATCATAAGTGACTAAAAGAACTGGATTCTGAGGATTGGACACATCTATAATCTGTAAATCCACATCTGCTACATAGGCAATATTATCAGAAACAAAAACAGAGTGAGCATCAGCTGTAGCATATTCCCCTATTTTGAAATATACTGCACTTAAAGGTAATATAATTATTACTACCATTAAAAATAAAATTATCTTTTTCATCATTATAACTCTCTATATTTTTATATAATATTAGGATAATAACTTTCATTATTTGTCAAGAAAAAATTATTTTTTGATTGAGGGAAAAATGCTATCACCAACCATTTTTAAACTAATACAATCTTTATTAATGATAGATTAACAGAAAAGTTTTTATATTATGTGATGTCTTTAGCCAAATAAAAAAGCTACCAGGCAAACCTTGGACTAGATATAATTTAGAGATATAATCTAATAAGAAAAATCTTGACAAGAAGCTGGTTTATGGATTTAAGAAAAGATTATGGCTATAATCGTAAAGAAATTTGGTGGTACTTTTCCTGGAACTATAGATTTAATACGCAACATTATAGAGATACAAATTTAACAAAACCCCGGAAAATACCGGGGCTTGTGTTATTTGCTAGTACTTAGATAGAGATATTACTTTAAAAGTAACATCTTTTTAATCTCAACTATACCATTATTTGATATCTTACAGCAATAAATTCCTGAAGAACAGATATGACCATTATTATCCTTCCCATCCCAGACTATACTGTGCATACCATTGCTCATTTGATGGTTGATAATTCTTTTTACCAGCTCTCCTTTGATGTTGTAGATATCCAGAACTACATTTCCAGCTTTTGATAACTCAAAAGAGATAGTAGTTTCAGGATTGAAAGGATTAGGATAATTTCTCAAATTAAAAGAAGTAGCTGGTACTTGAATATAATCATCAATACTCACAATTTGATTCAGGTCCAGAATATTTAAACCGTAATATCCATTAGCGGTATATAAATAACCGTCTTGTATGCTAAAATCATATGTAGCAAGATTCCAGCTATATTTACAAACAAATTCAGGAGAAGCTGCATTACTAATATCATAAAAACTCAATTCATTCCAGTTAATATCAGAAATAATCAATAGATTATTGTAGATTTTGCCGTTGATAATATCACTGGTGGGACGAGGTTGTATAGTATCTAATAATACTGGTAAAGAAGGATTGGAAACATCTATAATCTGCAAACCTGCCCCCTTGTCTGAAACATAGGCAATATTATTAGAGACAAAAACAGAGTATGCATAATATGTATCATAAGCGCCTAAAAGAACTGGATTCTGTGGATTGGAAACATCTATAATCTGTAAGCCTGCCTCCTCATCTGCTACATAGGCAATATTATCAGAAACAAAAACAGATAATGCATTACCATATGTTTCATAAGCGCCTAAAAGAACTGGATTCTGAGGATTGGAAACATCTATAATATGTAAACCTATATACCAATCTGCTACATAGGCAATATTATCAGAAACAAAAACAGATAATGCAGAACCATAGGTATTATAAGCGCCTAAAAGAACTGGATTCTGAGGATTGGAAACATCTATAATCTGTAAACCTGACCCCTCATCTGCTACATAGGCAATATTATCAGAGACAAAAACAGATAATGCAGAACCAGGCGTTTCATAAGCGCCTACAAGGACTGGATTCTGAGGATTGGAAACATCTATAATCTGTAAACCTGCATACCCTGCTACATAGGCAATATTATCAGAGACAAAAACAGAGTATGCAGAACCAGGTGTATCATAAGCGCCTAAAAGAACTGGATTCTGAGGATTGGAAACATCTATAATCTCTAAACCTGAATATCCATCTGCTACATAGGAAATATTATCAGAAACAAAAACAGATGATGCATCAAATGTATCATAAGCGCCTAAAAGAGCTGAATTCTGAGGATTGGAAACATCTATAATCGCTAAACCTCCACCCCCATCTGCTACATAGGCAATATTGTCAGAAACAAAAATATTTCGTGTAGAACCAGGTGTATCATATGTGCCTAAAAGAACTGGATTCTGAGGATTGGAAACATCTATAGTCTGTAAACCTGAATATCCATCTGCTACATAGGCAATGTTATCAGAAACAAAAACATAGTCTTCTTCAATAAGTATATCATAAGTACTCAACAGAACTGGATTCTGAGGATTGGAAACATCTATAATCTGTAAACCAATACTTGCTAAATAGGCAATATTATCAGAGACAAAAACAGAGCGTGCATAATATGTATCATAAGCGCCTAAAAGAACTGGATTCTGAGGATTGGAAACATTTATAATCTGCAAACCTGATAATGCATATGCTACATAGGCAATATTATCAGAAACAAAAACAGAGCGTGCAGAACCAGGTGTATCATAAGAGCCTAAAAGAATTGGATTCTTAGGATTGGAAACATCTATGATCTCTAAACCTGCATCCTCATCTATTACATAGGCAATATTATCAGAAACAAAAAAAGATTTTGTAAAATCAGGTGTTTCATAAGCGCCTAAAAGAACCGGATTCTGAGGATTGGAAACATCTATAATCTGTAAACCTATATACCCATCTATTACATAAGCAATATTATCAGAAATAAAAACAGAGTAAGCATTAAGTGTAGCATATTCCCCTATTTTGAAATATACTGCACTTAAAGGTAATATAATTATTAGTACCATTAAAAATAAAATTATCTTTTTCATCGTTCTATCTCCATGATTTAATATAATTTTAGTTAAAACTCTTTTCATTATTTGTCAAGAAAAAATTATTTTTGGATTGAGGATAAAATGCTATCACCAACCATTTTTAAACTAATACAATCTTTATTAATGATAGATTAACAGAAAAGCTTTTTATATTGTGAGATGTCTTTAGCCAAATAAAAAAGCTACCAGGCAAACCCTGGACTAGATGTAATTTAGAGATATAATCTAATAAGAAAAATCTTGACAAGAGGCTGGTTTATGGATTTAAGAAAAGATTATGGCTATAATCGTAAAGAAATTTGGTGGTACTTCTCTGGGAAGTATAGAATTAATCTGCAATATTGCTCACAGAATTGCATTAGAAGCAGGAAAAGGTGATTCATTAGTCTTAATAGTTTCTGCAATGGCAAAAACTACTGATGAACTAATAAATCTAGCATATCAAATAAGTGAACATCCTTCCCGAAGAGAATTGGATATGCTGCTTACTGCAGGTGAAAGAATCAGTATGTCCCTTCTTTCTTTGGCATTACAGGAAGAAGGTTATTCCTCCATTTCTTTTACCGGCTCTCAAAGTGGAATTATAACTGATGAAAGGCATGGCAATGCCCGGATTTTGAATGTAAATGCCTTCAGAATCAAAGAGGAATTGGAAAAAGGGAAAATTGTTATTGTAGCAGGATTTCAGGGAGTTAGTCAAAGCAAAGAAATTACTACTTTAGGAAGAGGTGGTTCAGATACTTCTGCAGTAGCATTAGCTTGTTATCTTCAAGCAAATAAATGTGAAATCTATACTGATGTAGATGGCGTCTATACCGCTGATCCTAAAATAGTTTCCGAAGCAAAGTTATTATCAACTATAGATTATGCACAAATGCTGGCTTTGAGTTATAACGGCTCTAAAGTAATGCATTCCAGAGCAGTGGAATTCGCTTATAAATATAGCATTCCCGTGGAAATAAAAAGTTCCTTCACTTTTGCTCCCGGCACAATGCTAATTCAAGAAAAAAGTTTTAAAGAGGAAAATATGGAAGAACGACATATAACTGCTATTGCACATAAAGAGGACCTTTTAAGTTATATAATACCCAAAACAGATGAAACCATTGAATTATTAAAAAGCTGGAATTGGGAAATTTTTAAGTATTTAGTGACAGAGAATCAGATAGAACTAATCATAGAAGAAAAGTACGATAAAGAAATCCAATATCTTCTCTCTCAGAAAGAGATACCTATTCTCAAAACTGAAATCGGAATTGGCTATGTCACTCTGGTAGGTTTAGGAATTAATCTTGATCCAGGTTTTTTAGCTGAAACACTCAAACTTTGCCAACCCTTCCATATTAAACGCATTCAGCATAGCGACAAGACCATAGAAATAATGTTACCCAGCTCTGAAGTTAAAGATTGTGTCAGGACCCTTCATTCTGCCTTTATCGGGAGTGAAAAATGAAATATTTAGTAACCAGTGCACTACCCTATGCTAATGGAAGATTACATATTGGACATATAGCTGGTGCCTATCTACCAGCCGATATCTTTGTTCGCTGGCTAAGATTGCATAAAGAAGATGTAGTTTATATCTGCGGAACAGATGAGCATGGAACACCGATCTCTATTGCTGCAGATCAAGAAGGAGTTAGTCCAGAAGAAATCGTTAGGCACTATCACGAATCTATAAAAAATGCTTTTGATGCACTGGAAATAGAATTTGATAATTTTTCTGGCACTGCAAGACCGGGACATTATAAACTTTCTCAGGAATTCTTTTTAACCTTATATAAAAAAGGACATATTCTTCCCCGAAAAACTAAACAATTCTACTGTGAGACAGACCATAGATTTCTTCCAGATCGATATGTAGAAGGAATCTGCCCTCGCTGTAACGCCACTGGTGCAAGAGGTGATCAATGTGATGCCTGTGGTCAAATTTACGAAACCATTACTTTAATAGAACCACATTGTAAGATATGTGGAAACACACCCATAATAAAAGAAACCACTCACTGGTATTTTCAATTAAATGACTTTAGAGACCAGCTTGCAGATTGGATTAGCAAAAAGGATTACTGGAAAGAAAATGTACGAAATTTTATGTTGAATCTTCTAGAACAGGGTTTAGTGGAAAGACCTATCACGCGTGATTTGAATTGGGGGGTTCCGGTTCCCTTAGAAAATGCTGAAGGTAAAGTTCTCTATGTATGGTTTGAAGCACCTATTGGCTATATATCTTCTACTAAGGAATGGGCAGAAAAAATTGGCGAACCTGATCGCTGGAAAAATTATTGGCTTGATCCTGAAACCCGATTGATACATTTTATTGGTAAGGACAATATTATCTTTCACGCTCTCATCTGGCCTGCTATGCTTATGGGTCAGGATAAAACTTACTGTTTGCCTTATGATATACCAGCAAATGAGTTTATGAATCTGGAAGGACAAAAGATTTCTACCAGCAGAAATTGGGCTATCTGGGTAGATGAATTTGTAGAAAAATTTCCAGCAGAATATCTTCGCTATTATCTTGCTTGTATTGCTCCTGAAAAAAATGATAGTGATTTCTCTTTTTATGAGTTTCAGCAAAAAGTTAATAAAGAATTAAACGATGTTTTAGGTAATCTTGCCAATAGAGTGTTCACTCTAGTTAAAAAACATTTTAATGGATTAATTGAACCTATTGAACTAACTGACAACAGTAAAAAGATACTGGAAGAGGCACAATTTCTTTATAAACAAATAGATGAAGGATACAAAAACTATCAGGTGAAATGGAACACTAAACAGGCAATGGATATAGCTCGTTTGGGAAATCGCTATTTTGATGAACGAAAACCCTGGGCAGAAATTAAAAATAATCCTCATTCTGTGCAAGAAACTTTATATGTTTGTCTTACACTTTTACGTTTGGTCTCTGTAGCCTTATATCCAGTGATGCCTAAAAGTATGAATAAACTTAGAAAAATGATGGGTCTTTCAGAGCTTTCTGAATGGGAAGAATTAGATTTAAAATCCAATTATACTTTAAAAGAGATTGAACCACTATTTTTTAAGCTGGAAGATTCAGTTATAGAAGAAGAAGTTAAAAGATTGAAACAAAATGCTAAACTTAATTCTTCAAAGGCAAATCAACTTCCCATTAAAGAACTTATCAGCTATGATGATTTTTCTAAAATAGATATCCGAGTGGTGACTATTATTTTCGCTGAAAAAGTTCCTAAAACCGATAAACTTTTACATCTTAAAGTAGATATCGGAATTGAGGAAAGAGAACTAGTGGCTGGAATTGCTGAATATTATAAACCAGAAGATTTGCCCGGAAAGCAAGCTTTAATGCTGGTCAATCTTGAACCGCGTACTATTAGGGGAATAAAATCGCAAGGAATGATTTTAGCCATAGAATCGGAAGGGAATCTAACTTTAGCAGTTCCAGAAAAATATTCACCCCCAGGTTCTATAGTTAAATAGTAATATCAAGTATAATAATGAGATATAAGGCATTAATTAAAGTATTACTTTTGATATCATTCCTGTCCTTTGCCTCCTTTCTCAAAGCTGCCGAAATAAGAAATGGACAGCTTTATCTTGAGGTCTTAATTGAAGCTGATAATAACATAACTCTTAGACCAGAAAAAGAATCAGAGAGCACTATTGACATTTACGAATCAGATTTACCAGTCTGCAGAAAAATGAATGGTAGATTGGAGATAGATTTAATAAAAACAGATAAACAAGCTTGTTGGGGAATTTTATCAAGAATTGAGCCCTGGACAGACAATTCAGAAGGCATCCTTTCTGAAACATTTGAATGGTCAGATAATCATTTAGAGTTAAAGAAAGAGAATTTAATTTATGCAGATACCTCATTTGTATGTCGTGATAGTGCCTTAGCCTATGCCAGAGCACAGGGTATTTCGGATAAAATGGTGCAATATATTCCTCTCCTTGGCTCAACCGTAAAAATAACTACTTCCAGAAGAGAAAAATACTATCTGGAAACCCCACTTAGAATACATAGTGATTATCCTTTAATAATTAATAACCATAAAGAAACTTATAGTGGAGATTTTTATTTAAAGGAAATAGATAATAGATTGGTTTTCACTCAACTGGTCTATTTAGAGGATTATGTGGCAGGTGTTATTCCCTATGAAATAGGTGACAATGCACCTTTAGAGGCTATGAAGGCTCAAGCAGTTTCAGTTAGAACCCATTCTATTACACTTTTAACTTATAACCGACATAGAAATGATGGATATGACCTCTGCAATACTACTCATTGTCAGGTTTATAAAGGAAAATATTTAATTAATTCTAATGTGCAAGCCGCCGTAGATAGCACCTTCAATCAAATTCTAATAATAAATGGAAGAATTGCCGATACTCCTTATCATAGTAATTGTGGAGGTCATACTGATGCGGCTCATCAAATCTGGAATAGTCAACCTCTTCCCCATTTATTAGGAATTCCCTGTATTTCAGGAGTTGATAGTCTGGATTTAACTCAAGAAAAACAAGCAAGACAATGGATAGATAAAAATACTATAGATCCCTTAATGAGCTCCTGGGAAAAAGCAGGAATGAGCTGGAGTTATACTATTTCTCGCAAAAAATTAGCGAATAATCTAGGGTTGAATAATATTGAGAAGATTATCATTAATCAACGCAGTGTTTCGGGAAGAATTATTGATATGAGTTTTTACGGTCCCGAAGAGGTACGAATACTTGGTGAAGCAAAAATAAGAGAAGTATTCGGAGGATTGCGTTCTTCTTTTTTCTATATTGACGGAAAGTATAACTCCAATAGAAATGGTAAAGTGGAGATAATTCCAGATGGAATCCTGAATCTGAAAGGCAAAGGATATGGTCATGGTGTTGGAATGTGCCAATCTGGAGCTTTAAGACTAGCAAGAGAAGGAAAAAACTACTGGGATATTCTCAGTTTCTATTATCCAGGAACTCAAATTTCAACAGATTGGATGTATTATGAAGGAAAGTGATTATCTTTGGAGAGGAATGGCTTTAAATGGTCAATTCCGAGTCTTAGCAGTATCCTCTACCAATACTGTTCAAGCTGCAAGAGACATACATGACCTTTCACCTATCAATACTATTTTAATGGGTAAAATGATTTCGGCTGTAGCTATGCTCAGTCTGGATTTGAAAGATGAAGGTGCAGAGGTTACTTTACGTTTTGATGGAGATGGGCCACTGAAAGGTGCTCTGGCTATATGTAACAATCAAGGTGATGTTAGAGGATATGCTTTTGAGCCAAAATTCTGGCTTGAAGACCTACAGGAGAATTTTCATCCCGTAAAATATCTGGGTAATGGAACTCTTACAATTATTAAATATTATCCTGGAGACCGTCCTACTAAAGGGTTAACTCCTCTCATTGAAGGAGATGTAGCTCAGAATCTGGCATATTACTTTGAACAATCTGAACAGATACCAACGGCGGTTAATCTAGGAGTGCTGATAGATAAAGATGCTAAGGTTCGTGCTGCTGGTGGATTTATCATTCAGCAATTACCTTCTGCTGACCTGTTAAATGCGGATCGCTTAATTGATAATATCAATCATATGCCCAATCTTTCAGATTTAATGGATATGGGAATGTATCTTCCTGAAATATTACATCGTTTTGTATTTAAAGAAGGTGGACTGGAATTATATCCTGCTCATAGAGTTAGATATCATTGTCATTGTTCCAAAGAAAGATTTAAAGCTGCCTTAAAACTATTAAGTCTGGATGAATTAAAAGAATTGAGAGATGGTATTGATCCTGTATGTCAGTTCTGTAATGCTACCTGGCATTTTAGTGCTGCGGAGATTGAAGAAATTATATCCGAACTGGAGAAAAAATGAAGAAATTCTTAATTATTTGTTTTCTTTCTCTTAGCTTTTTATTTGCTATAACACAGGACGATTTTAGATGGTTGATGGATACTGAGCAATTCTATCTTATCGAAAAGTATAGTCCTTCCTGGCAAAAGTGGCTGGAAGGAGCCAAGGAAGAGCTAAGTTTACTCCTGGAATACAGTCAGCGAGCAAAAAAACCTGAACTTGAACTTAAGTGCAACGAAACCTTAGCCTTAAAATATAATCAATTAGAGAATGCTATCAGATGGGTAAATGTTGCCGATAAATTGCAACTTGATAACCAACTAATAGAAGAAATGTATAAAAAGTTCAATCAGGTTTTTACTAATCCTGAGGATAAAATTACTCTGGATTATTATTTCGGGAAAATCACTCAGGATGATTTCCTGGAGAAAATTCTCCAGTTAAGAGGATACAATCAGATAATTGAAGATATTGCCAGAAGCTGGATAGATGAAATCAGTTCGGAATATTCTGATTCTCTATCTTTGGCGATGATTAATCGTTTTGAACATCATTTTCCACTGTCTCAATGGACTCAAGCCACTTACTTTTATAAATTATATCATTATTTAAGCCTCGGTCAATATGATATGATGCACAAATGTATTCAGGAAGAAGGATATCGTTCAGCTGAATTTTTATACATTTCTGCCCTTTATACTTTAAGTCCAGATTATCGCAGGAATCAAGAATTATCTACTAATCGCTTGATTCTAAATCAGGCTATTTATATGCTTGATTCGGCATTAAAGGATTATTCTTCCGATAAAGGAATCCGTATTGTTTACGATTTTTATACTCCAGAACAATTGCGAAATAGATTACTATTAACCCGGGTTAAAGCAGAATATTATAGTTTGTTGGCAGATTTTAACCTTTTCGGAGATGAAGAAAATCTTTGTGCACTTATAAATGAACCCAATGATGCTTATATACAACTTTTGAAAGATATCTCGGTTATCCATTTTGATAATAATGATCGTGGAGAATTAGCAGAATTACATTACTGGCAGGGGAAAATCAAAGCTCTTCACAATAAGAATAGTTACTTACAACAGGCAGCTAAAGAATATACTACAGCTTTGGTTTATGGCTCACCCAGAAAAAAATATGAGAGTTCCTGTCTTCACGACCTGGAACTTATTAAAAATAAATTAAATATAGATAAAGAACTCTATACCTGGCTGCGTGAAATAATGAATTATGACGGTGCAATATTTGAGGAATATCCTTTTCCTGATAAACACTATTCCCGAATTGCGATTGGAGATTATGATAATGATAGCTATAATGACCTCCTTTTTGATGGACATTCCCTCTGGCATAATGATTCTGGAAAAGGCTTTTCGGATGTAAGTGATACTATGAATGTAGCCAATCTTAGTGCTAATGGAGCTTTATGGGCTGATTTCAATCGGGATGGTTATCTTGATTTTGTAACTATCTCTCATCATTCGGAAGGTTTGGGTGAATCCTTAATGAAAAATCAAGAAGGACTCCGCTTTGTTAAAGTTAACGAACGTTCTGGAGATATAGATGACCATTATCCAACTGAAGGTGCAGCCTGGATTGATATTGATGGAGCAGGTTATCCAAGCCTATATTGTGCAAATTATGAGCAATGGCAAATTAGAAGCGGTTATCCTGATTTCTTCTGGTATAATGACCACAGTTATTTTAAAGATGAAAGTGTAAAACGGGGTTTTCGTACTCCTGAATATGCAGATAATCCAGGTTTAGCTGGTAGAGGTGTTGCTCCTGCGGATTTTGATAATGACGGAAAACAAGAAATTCTGGTTACAAATTATAGATTGAATAGAAACTTTTGCTGGGATCAGAAAGATTCCATTTTTGTAGATGTGGCAGCACTCTATGGCTTGGCAGGACATTATAAAAATGGCTATTATGGTCACAGTATTGGAGCAGATTGGGGCGATTTTGATAACGATGGAGATTTAGACCTGTTTGTTGCAAACCTTGCACATCCTCGCTTCATTGAAATTTCCGATATCAGTCAATTACTTAAAAATGATGGCATAGGTTATAAAGTTATTGAATCTGACACCCTATGGTTCTGGCAATTTACTGACATAACAAAATTAGCTGGAATCAGTTATGATGAATGTCATTCTGATCCACTCTGGCTGGATGTGGATAATGATGGTTATCTGGATTTATTTATTACTTCAATCTATGAAAATGAAAGGTCCTATCTATATAAAAATAATGGGGATGGCACTTTTACAGATATCACTTTTCTCTCTGGAACAAGAGTTTATAATGGCTGGGGTAATGCCACTTCTGACCTTGATAGAAATGGATTAACGGATCTTGTTGTAGCCAGTGGAAGTGGAGATAAAATTCTATTTAATAAGACTCAAACAAATAATAACTTCCTTTATATTAAACCAGTCTGGAAGGATGATAAAATCATTTTAATTGATAATCCAGCAAAATTCAGCCAGTTTCCTGCTTCACCCGCTTATGGAACCAGAGTAAAAATAATTTTAGAGGATGCTGACGGGAAACAAAAAACTCTTATAAGAGAATTAGCTTCAGCTAAAGGAACAACTTCACAAAACGCTCAGGAACTACACTTCGGTCTGGCTAATGCCAAAATTTTATCCATTGAAAGAGTTAACTATGCGAAAGATAAGAACTAATATAGTAAATCCAGTTGATCCTGACTATACTTTTATCGGGATGGATTATGTAATTTCCTGGGAAGATGGTATAATAAAAAATATCCATCCTTATCAGCCAGGTGTAGATTTAGACTGCGAAGAAAGATTGACTGAACTCTGCCTTCCTGGATTAATTGATATTCACACTCATCTCTCTCAATATCGCCTTAGAGGCAGATATGAACCTTCACTACTTTCCTGGTTAGAAAAGAATGTCTTTCCGGAAGAAGCTCTTTCTCAAAATCCCGACTTTGCAGCAAAAATAGCATCTGATTTCTTTCAAGCTCTTTTCGCTGTAGGGACCACTACTTCTGTCATATATACAGCTCCCTATCCTCAAGCTTGCGAGATAGCCTTTTCTATAGCACAAAAATCTGGTGCTCGTGCTTTCATAGGAATGACCTTAATGGACCAGAATGCTCCCTCAGAATTGATTCAAAGTACCGATTTTGTTTTTCAGAAAAGTGTAGAACTTTACGAGAAATATCATAATCTTAATCCCCTTCAGGACTATATTTTCTCACCTCGTTTTGCTATTTCTTGTTCTTTTAATTTAGCAGAAAAAATTGCTAGATATGCTCAAGATAATTCTGCCTGGATACAAACTCATCTCTCCGAAAATCAAATTGAAATAGCCAATGTTCTAGAGTTATTTGGAACGGATACCTATACTCAGGTCTATGAAGATGCAGGATTATTAACACCTCATACTATACTTGCGCATTGCATTCATCTTTCTCCAATAGAAATGGACATCTTAGCAAAATACGATTGCAAAATAGCTCACTGTCCGGACTCCAATTTTTTCCTAAAAAGTGGTGAATTCAATTATGAAGCACTGTATGCTCGGAATCTAAAAATAGGCGTTGGAAGTGATGTTGCTGCTGGGACTACTTTAAATATGCTATTTCATTCTAAGATGACAAACTATAGACAGAGTGTTTTTTCAATTTCTCCTGAACGCCTCTTCTATCATATCACATTGGGTAATGCAATCCTATTGGGTTATCAGGATAAAATTGGCTCTCTGGATTCAGGCAAAGAAGCAGACCTATGTTTTCTTAAATTACCTCCTGAACCTATTCCAGAAGAAAGTTTAATTTCAGCTTTATGCTTCTATGGCTATGAATTTCCCGTGATGGAAACGGTTATAGCTGGTAGAACTGTTTATTCTCGTTAATATTATTTAACTTTTATTTTCCTGCTTTGGAAAGGAAATTGCTTCCTATCATATTATGATATAGAATAAATTATTTTATTATACAAATCAGAAAGGAGTTACCTGTGAAAAAGTCAATTTTCCTTCTCCTGCTTATAGGTTTAATTCTCAACCTTTCAGCAGAAATGCTCTGGCAGGAGCCTATCCCTATTCGTCAAGGTGTCAATATTGAATGGTTTCGCACTGGAACACAAACCGCAGATGGTTGTGCAATTTATGTTTGGAGTGATACAAAGCTTGGAGAACGTGACCTCTGGGCACAAAAAGTTGATGCTCAAGGTAATGCAGTATGGGGTGACCCTCTTTTAATTGATGGAAAACCAGACCGTCAAGAAGACCCAATGATAACTATGACTTCAGATAATAATTTTGTGATAGCCTGGATTGATTTTTCTGATGATCTGGATGGTAATGTATATGCTCAGAAGATAAATACTCAAGGTCAATTACTATGGCAAACTGGTGGTGTGCCTGTCTGCACTTATCCTAATGTGCAAATTTCTCTGAATATGGAATCTGATAATGAAGGTGGAGTTTATATTATCTGGGTTGACTCTCGTAATCCAGGTAAGGACCTCTATGGACAGCATTTAAATTCTTCAGGTGTCCCTCTCTGGCAAATTAATGGCATTCCTATCGCAAATGATATTGGAGATGAAGAACAAAACACAATGTTACCTGATGGTCAAGGCGGATTAATGATTGCCTACACTTATTCTTTTGGCGGTGCCGAAGATATCTATGCTAAACGTTTTCTTTCTGATGGAACTATGGCTTGGCAACAACCTACTATTCTCAGTAATGTGAACGGTAATCAAGGGAAAGTTAGGATGGCAACACTAACAAATGGTGAATTTGTGTTTGTTTGGGAAGATCAACGTAACGAAGATCCCGATATCTATGCTCAGAAAATTGACCTTAACGGAACTATACTCTGGCGTGATCCCTTTATCGTTTTTGGTGATTCTGGCACAGAAAATTTTGCTTCTCAATTAAATCCGCGAATTGTTGCGACGAGTGATAATTCCGTAATTATTGTTTGGGAAGATAAAAGATTGGATAATTTCTCTACTGATCTTTTTATCCAGAAAATTAGTGCTTCAGGAGAACTATTGTGGGATCCTGATGGAGTACCCTTATGTGTTGCAGAATTTGCTCAAAATGAAGCACGTCTTGCTCCAGATTCCGATGGGGGTTGTTATATTGTGTGGGACGATTTAAGGAATGGAGATACTCCCAATGACGACATCTATGGTCAACATCTTTCAGCAACTGGAACGGTGTTATGGGAAGCTAATGGCAAGCCTATCTGCAATGCACCTAATCAGCAAAATAGTGCTCTGGTAAAAATAAGTAATAATTTGGTGTTTATCAACTGGATGGATATGCGTAATGGAAGCGTTGGTATTTACTACCAAGTATATAATTCAGCTGGTGTTGCTCAATTGACTGAAAATGGTCAATTAATGTTCTGGGGTTTGAGTGGTGATGCACCTCTAAATAATTATCTCATCCTTCCTCGTAGCCAGGATGTAGTTATTATCTGGCAGGATACCAGATTTGCTAATATAGGTTATCAAATCTTTTTTCAATTCCTTAATCCTGATGGCACTATAGATTTAGAGCCTAATGGTATACCGGTAACTCTTTCTACTGGAGCTGATCAATCTTCACCAGCCGCAGCTGTCTTATCTGATGATAGCATTATTCTTGCCTGGGTGGATGCTCGTGACGAAAATCCTAAAATTTATCTTCAACATCTTGATGCTAATGGTAATAGACTCTGGGGAGATTATGGCATTCCTTTAACCGAGAGCACTCCTGTAGAACAAAAAGATCCCCGCGTATCATATAAAGCCGATCAAAACCAGGTGTATATAGGGTGGTCAAATTATGACACTTTTGCTGGAACCTTACGCTTTTATGTTTACGGTCAAATGATTCAAAACGAACAAAAACAATGGGGTCCTGATGGTATAATGATATCTTATTATCCTGAACAGGACTTCATATATCACGAATGCACCCTAAATGACCTTAAGGAAAACTATTTTAGCTGGCAAGATGCTAATTTAACAGAATATACGCAAAGTATTTTTACTAAAAAAGTTGAAGCGACTGGAGAAACTGCTCAAGGTTGGCCTGAATCTGGATTACAGGTTTCCACTTATCCTATTAATAATTGGGATTGTAAACAAAGATTCCCTGTTTCTACTCTAACAGATGAAGGTATCTTTGTTATGTGGAAAGATGCTCGTGGCGATGATATAGAAAATTATTATGGACAACATATCTCTCCTAATGGTGAAAGACTCTGGGATCCCTTAGGTGTCAACCTTGCTGATTATGGTAGAGAGCAATTAAATGTATCTATTGCGGATAATCCTTTATTTAGAAATGAAATCGTATTCGCCTGGACAGAAAATATAGCCGGTATGGGTGATATTATTGCCCAAAAATATTCTCTTTCCAGTATACCTCAATGGGGGGATTTTGGTTATTATGTGGTGCAAAAAGATAGTATGCAAACTGCTCCTTATCTCGCACGTTTTAATAATGGCGGTATGGTGATAGCCTGGACAGATTATTATAATACAGTAACTGAAGAATCTAATATTAATTATAAATATATAAATAGTAATGGTTCTATGGTATGCAATGATCCGGGTGGATATGTTTTATGTGATGCCAAAAAGAATCAATACAATCCTATGATTGCCGTTATTAATAATGAAGCCTATGTCGTTTGGGCTGATGGAAGATCCAGCGGTAAAACAGAAATCCTGGGACTTTATGCTCAGAAACTATCCAACGAAACTACAGCTATTAATGATCCTGTCATTCCCTCAATCTCTAAATTCACATTATTACAAAATTCTCCCAATCCTTTCAATCCTTCAACTAATATCCAGTTTATCGTTAACGATATTACCAATCCCTATACTCTAAACATTTATAACCTTAAGGGTCAACTTGTGAAGACTTTAGTTAAAGGAAATCTGGAAAAAGGAACTCATAATATTGTCTGGGATGGAACAGACAGTAATGGAAACAATGTATCCTCTGGAATATATATGTACTCTCTATCCAATGGAAAATCAAATCAAATCAAGCGTATGGTCCTGATGAAATAATGATAAAAACCTAAGATATAACAAATTAGGAATACGATAACTATATAATGTTTCCCTTCAGATAATCAGGGGATACACAATAAACCAAAAATTTCTCCTGCAAATAAACAATAACTTGAAAGATTTGCAGGAAACTATTGTTTTATTGCAGGAGAAATCAAAACACGAATTGCTTGCCGGACAAGAACAAGAAATTTTAAGTTTGCTTTCAAACTATGCCAAAACACTAACTCTGTTGGAGCAGTATGATAAAGAAAAGATCGCACTGGTTAAAAAGGCAAAGGGAAAATTAACTTTCATTAAAGGAGTAGCTATCAGATAGGATTGACGGGATAATTCATCAATAACGAAAGATAAAATAATTGACATAGTTTTACAGGATTTCTTTGTATGAACTTTATGATAGATAATAAAAGAAAATAGCAGGAAAATAGTATGACTAAAGAACAAAAGTTTTATAATGCACTGCAAGATGTATTTATTGGAGCCAGAATTGAAGGGGAAGGCGGTTTTGTTAATTTGATGAGAATAAAATCAAATTACTATCAGAAAATTGAAGCTATTCTAAAAGATGATATTGAAAAAGCTTTAGAAACATATCCTTCTTTTAGAGATGAACTTTTTGATAAGCTTTATTCCTTTTTTAATCGCTATTTTACCGAAAGTGGTTCAATCTATTTCAATTCAACACCATTTCATAATAATATCTACGAAAAAGTTTATACCAATGATAAAGATGTAATTCTCTTCTGGAAAACACAGATGCTCTATTATGTTAAAACTGACCGGATTTTCAGAAGTTTACCCATTGAGTTTGATGGTTTTAAGTTTTATTTTGATGCTTCGGGGCTAGAAAATAAAAAGGCAAATGAAAAACGGAATTTGATTTATGATTTAAAAGAGATTAGCCAAGATTACACAATTGTTTTTAGCGTAAACTCTTCAGAAAGAGGTAAAAAAACGAAGCCAGACGAGATATTAAAGGTTATAAAAAGAAGAGGTATTGCCATCACCGAAGAACAATTGGAACGCGCTTTTAGAGTTTTTGAAAAACAAAGCGAGGTTGATTTCTTCATCAATAAAAACGCCAAAGCATTTTTACAAGAACAATTTAAACTATGGAGTTACCAATATTTCTGGGAAGGGGCTAAAGAATGGAGTCCAGATAGGGTCAATCAACTACAAATCCTAAAAGATATCGCCTTCAAAATTATTGATTTTATTTCCCAATTTGAAGACGAACTGGTAAAAATATGGAATAAACCGAAGTTTGTGAAAAACTCAAATTATGTAATTACGCTGGATAGAATTAAAGATATCTCACTAATAGAAAAAGTGTTAACACATAAGAATATCCAAAAGCAAATCCAAGAGTGGCAAGAACTTGGTATCATAGATAATGATTTTAAAATTGAAGATGTTTTTGAATATTCCCCTTCTTTGAAGGGGTGGCATTCCGAAGGAATGACGGGGTATTCTAAACTTCCCTATAACCCTGAATTAAAGCAAAAAGCAAGGGATTTAAGGAAAGCAGGTAATTTATCTGAAGTATTGCTTTGGAATGAATTAAAACAGAAAAAAATGTTGGGACTTGATTTTACTCGCCAGCAAGTTATTGGCAATTACATTGTAGATTTTCATTGTCCTCAATTGAATTTAGTGATTGAAATAGATGGTGAAAGCCATATTTTTAAAGAAGAATATGATAAAAAAAGGGATGAGTTCCTAAAATCGTTGGGATTAAATGTGTTCCATTTTCAAGATATTGATGTTAAGAAAAATTTAAGTGAAATAGTTGAAACTATAAAAAAATGGATTGAGGAAAATACCCCGTCTGCTTTGCAGACACCCCTTTTAAAAAAAGGGGAATTAAACCCAAAGTACAAGTGCCTTCCGATTGATACCAAATATTTCAAGGATTTAGAACTTGAGATTCTGGGATTATTTGATGACCTGGATAAATCTCTAGATGGCTGGCTGATAAAAAGCGAAAATTATCAGGCGCTAAACACAATACTGCCAAAATTCAAAGAAAAAGTGCAGACAATTTATATTGATCCACCGTTTAATTTAGATTCATCTGATCAGTTTTTATATCGTACTAATTACAAAGATGCTAATTGGGCAACCTTGCTTGAAAATCGTTTACGAATCGCAAAAGATTGGATGAATGAAAGAGGAAGTATTTTTATAAGATGCGATTACAATGGTAATTGGATTGTTAGATGTTTAATGGATGAGATTTTTGGAAGAGAGAATTTTAGGAATGAAATAGTATTAAGGAAAGTAAATTATCAAGGAACAAACGTTCCTGAAAGGTTTAATCCTGCTTATGATTTGCTCTATTTTTATAGCAATGGAGAAAGAATACAATTCAATCAAATTTTTAAAGAAAAGGGAAGGGAAGTAAAATGGATTAATGCAATTTCTCCAAAAGAAAACAGAGATACTAATGTTATTGAAATTGATGGACGAAAATTTATTGCACCTAAAAATAATCACTGGCGATTTTCTCAGAAGAAGTTTGATAAACTCCATTTAGAAAATAGAATTAAAATTAATGAAGAATATGAATATGTCGATGTTTTGGGAAATAAACAGAAAGGTATACCTCAATATTTAGAATCAGAATTAACTCCTCTTGATTCTAATTGGACTGATATTTCAGGATATTCATTTGGATGGGGATTTTCTACAGAAAACTCGGAACCATTATTAAAGCGTGTCATAGAATCTACATCTAATGAAGGCGATTTAGTAATGGATTATTTTTTAGGAAGTGGTACAACAACAGCAGTAGCACATAAACTTGGTAGAAAATGGCTCGGCGTAGAAATAGGAGAACATTTTTATACCGTAGTTTTACCCAGGATGAAAAAGGTTTTGTCTTATGATAAATCAGGGATTTCAAAAGAATTAAAAACACCCCGTCAAGCTTCGACTAACAACCCTCTAAAAGAGGGGAATTATTATCAAGGCGGCGGTTTTTTCAAATACTATGAACTTGAGCAATATGAGGAAGTGCTGGCAAACTGCAAATATGAAGATGGAGATTTGTTTACTGTGCCAAGCAGAAGTCCATATCAGGAATATGTCTTTATGAAAGATGAGAAAATGCTTAAAGCATTAGAAATAGATTATGAAAACAATAAGATCAAAGTTGATTTAGACAAACTCTACCATAACACCCTGTCTGCTAACGCAGACACCCCTTTACAAGAGGGGAATATAGACATAGCTGAAACTCTGTCTAACCTTACTGGTAAATGGATTAAGAAGATTGAAGAAAATAAAGTATGGTTAGAAGGAGAAGAGAAACCTATTAATATCAAAGAGTTGGATTATAAACTAATTAAGCCATTGATTTGGTGGGAATAGTTATGAGATTGTATTTACAAGACATCATAGATGATATTTCTTTTGAACAACTTCCAGCAAAATGGCAAGTTTTTGATTTTGCAAGGTTTTCAAAAGACAAAACACTTTTTGATTTTCAAAAGCAGGCACTGCAAAATGCACTGAAAGGTTTGTGGCTTTATTACCAAACAAACACCTCATCATTTCAGAACGACAATCTAAAAGAGGCGAATAAACTTAAGCAAGATTTTTTTAAGCTTTACAGTAATAATGGTTTTAATGATAATTTTGATTACGATTTAAAGAAAAAAGCTGAAGGTAAGACGATAAAATATCTTTTAGAATATGATCAAGATTATCCTGCAATAAATTCCAAAATTTCTTTTGCCCATTTCATAAATAGGATGAGTTTTTGGATGGCAACTGGTTCAGGTAAGACGCTTATCATCGTTAAGCTTATAGAACTTTTGGGTAAACTTATATTTGAAAAAGAATTACCTGAAGGTGATATCCTCTTTTTAACTCATCGGGATGACCTTTTAGACCAGTTTAAAAATCATATAGATGAGTTTAATAGTTTTAATTTGGATACCCATATCATCCTTAAAAATTTAAAAGAATACGACCGGGTGAAGCTTGAATATACTATTCCTTTTACTAAAAACGAAATTACTGTTTTTTATTATCGCTCAGATTTGATTTCAGATGAGCAGAAAGAAAAAATCGTTGATTTCAGAAATTATGATAATAATGGAAAATGGTATGTACTTTTAGATGAAGCTCACAAAGGCGATAAGGAAGATAGTAAACGACAGATTTTTTACTCTATACTATCCAGAAATAGATTTTTGTTTAATTTTTCCGCAACTTTTACCGATCCGAGAGATTTTGTAACCTGTGCCTATAATTTCAATCTTTCAAAGTATGTGGAAGATGGATATGGCAAACATATTTATGTATCTTCTGCTGATATTGACGCTTTTCAAAAAAAGAATGATTTTTCTCATTTGGAAAAGCAAAAAATTGTTTTGAAATCGCTTTTGCTATTAACTTACATAATTAAAAATTATAAGGAAATAAGAAAGGTTGATAAATCTCTCTATCACAAACCACTTCTCTTAACCCTAGTTAATTCTGTAAATGTAGAAGAAGCCGATTTAGAGTTATTTTTTGAGGAATTGGAACGGATTGCAAAGAACGAAGTTAGAGTAGATTTATTTGAGGAGGCAAAACAGGAACTAGTAAAAGAATTTGACCAAAATCCAAAATATGAGTTTGAGGAGTTGAATTGTATAGTAGATACTGCTAAAATATCGCAATTAGATTACAAAGATATCTTGAGAAATGTTTATAATGCTAAAACTCCTGGAAATATTGAGGTCTTGAAAATACCTGGGAATAAGCAAGAATTGATTTTTAGATTAATGACAGCGGAAAAACCTTTTGCTTTAATTAAAATCGGTGATATTTCTGATTGGCTAAAAAAACTTGAAGGATATGAGATAAATGAAAGTTTTGAGAATGAAAGTTATTTCCGACAAATCAATCGTGATGATTCGGATATAAATATCCTAATGGGTTCTCGTTCTTTTTATGAGGGCTGGGATTCAAACCGACCAAATTTAATTTTATTTGTAAATATCGGCATTGGAAACAATGCCAAAAAATTTGTTCTTCAATCTGTTGGCAGGGGTGTAAGAATAGAACCACAGAAAAACAAGAGAAAGAGACTTCAAAATTTGTATAATGCCAAAGAAGTCCCAGAAGAGCTATATAATAAAGTAAAAAATCTTGTACAACCTCTTGAGAGCTTGTTTATTTTTGGAACCAATGCTGAAAACCTGAAGGAAATAATTGCAACCTTGAAAGCTGAGAAGCAAGATATAATTTTGGGCGAAGCTTTTATTCTTAATCCTGAGGTACAAAATCGTCTACTTTTAATACCAGTATATAAAACTACTGAAATGATTTTTGCCGAAGATAAAACCCCGCAAAAATATCCTATTAGCACTGATGATTTTAATATAACATCTCAATACTATGACTTTATCGGCGATAAAATCGCTTTAACAAAATATGACTGCGAAGCGAAAATTTTACAAAAGGCAAAGGATAGTTTTCAAGAAAAAGATAAATATTATGATTTTAGCGAGAAGACCTCACTTTTTGAGCCAGAGTTAATTCTGGGAAGAATTTTTGATTATCTAGGTGTAAAGAGTAGAGAGTTTGATAAGTTTAAGGATTTAGAAGATGAAATAGTTCATTTCAAAAAAATTAGATTCTCCCATAGTAAAAACCAAGATAAAATATTAGAAAACATAGAAAAAGTTAAAAACTATTATAAAAGGGCTTCTAAAGAACAAGAAATTGATGCGGAATTTGATAAAACTAAAGATACAAAAAAATTTAAACAATCATATCAACAATTAGAATTAGATTTTGTAAAAGAAATTGATTATGATGGTTTAAAAATTAAATACATTCAAAATCATTATTATCTTCCGGTAATACTTTCTGAAACGGAAAAAATTGAATATATCAATCATATTATCAATGTTAAAAGTGAAGTTGATTTCATTAACGAATTAGAACAATATCTTGATAAATCCAATAATATATTTAAGCAATTTGACTGGTGGATGTTTTCCAAACTTGATCAAACTTTAGATGAGGTTTTTATCCCTTATTACAATGCGAAAGGAAATAATATCGCAAATTTCAAACCAGATTTTATTTTTTGGTTGCAAAAAGGTAATAGATATCAGATTGTATTTATTGACCCCAAAGGAACAGAATATACAGATGCTTATAGAAAAATTGATGGTTACTCAAGGATATTTGAATCTGGTGATATAAAACAAAGCAAAGATTTTTCCTACAATGGATATACTGTAAACACACTACTATTGTTAAAACCAAAACGAGGTATAGCAGAAGTTCCAGAAAATTACCGAAAATACTGGTTTGATAACTTTGACGATTTAGCTCGCAAGATTACAATTCCTTAATAAATCCAAATTATTTTTATTCATAATTTCTGGATGAGTTAATATAATTTAGTTTGCTTGAAACTCACTTATTTGAACGCTCTCATTTTTTTACTGTCTCTCCTTTATAAATTAAACTTAAGATATTACCTTTATTAATAATATAGAATATCCTTAAGCTAAAATTAATGATCTGTATCTTCCGTGATTATGCCTATCTTATGCCTAGCTTATGTCCAACTGATGTCCAGCTTATGTCCGAAAGTGGGCATAAGTTAAGCATAATTAGGTGAAAAACAGGAAAGAGAAAAAAAGGGAGCAAGATTATATTTTAAATAATGTAGGATAGATAGAAAGATAGGTTTCAGAGAAAGAATTTTTTACTCTTATAAAAGCTTTATGTCTTCAGCTTTTGCTTGACATAAGCAGGTTTTTTAAGTTTTGGATTAAAAAAAATATATTATTAAAGGAGTTTTTTCTCATATTATGGAAAATCACCGTATATTAAAGCATCCTATTCTTCCGATAGAAGAAAGAGAAGATGTTTTATTTACCTGGAATGGTGAACCCCTATTAGCTAAAAAAGGCGAGATGATTTCCTCTGCCCTAATAGCTAATGGAATTAATATCTTTGGACATCATCATAAAGATGGTAGTGCTCAAGGAATTTTTTGTGCAAATGGACAATGTGCCAAATGTACCGTTATAGCAGATGGTGTGGCGGTCAAATCCTGTATGACAGCTGTCACTTCTGGTATGGAAATTCGTTCTTTAGAAGGACTTCCCGAACTTCCTGATACTGCCTTTATACCCAAGTATCCCCCACTGGAAAAATTAGAGGTGGAGGTTCTTATCATCGGAGGTGGTCCTGCAGGACTTTCTGCTGCGATAGAATTGGGCAAATATAATATTAATACTCTGTTGATTGATGATAAGCAAGCTCTGGGTGGAAAACTCGTTTTACAGACCCATAAATTCTTTGGTAGTGAAGAAGATAGCAATGCCGGAATGAGAGGTATTGAGATAGGAAAATTATTAGCTCTGGAACTTCAGAAATATACTTCCGTTCAAGTCTGGCTTAATAGCACTGCCCTATTCGTTTTTAGCGATAAAAAAGTGGGAATATTGAAGGATGGAATTTACAAACTTGTCACTCCGCATATCATTCTAAATGCAGCTGGAGCACGTGAAAAGTTCTTAAGATTCCCGGGAAATGACCTTGCACGTATCTACGGAGCTGGAGCTTTTCAGACCCTGGTGAATAGGGATCTGGTTCGTCCTACGAATAGACTTTTCATTATAGGTGGAGGAAATGTTGGTTTAATTGCAGGATATCACGCTTTACAAGCTGGAATTAATGTAGTTGGATTGGCGGAAGCTATGCCCCAGTGTGGAGGTTATAAGGTTCATTCGGACAAATTAAAAAGATTAGGTGTTCCCATTTATACTTCGCATACCATAATCAATGCAGCAGGTAAGGAAACAGTTGAAAGTATCACTATAGCTCAGATAGACAGTGAATTCAAACCTATACCGGGAACAGAAAAGAGTTTTGCCTGTGATACATTACTTATTGCAGTGGGCTTAAATTCTCTCTCAGAATTCACGGAAGAAGCAAAAGAAGCAGGAATTCAGGTTTATGCTGCTGGAGATGCTCAGGAAATTGCAGAAGCATCTTCGGCAATGTTTAATGGGAAAATCGCTGGACTCATCATAGCTAAAGAATGTGGAAAAGAGGAAGTTGAAGACATTCCTTCCGAGTGGTATGCTAAAGCTGAGGTGCTAAAATCCCATCCCGGAAAAATAAAAGATTATCAAAAAGACCTTCCAGAAACAGGGGTCTTTCCTGTTATACATTGTTTCCAGGAGATTCCTTGCAATCCCTGCACGACAGTCTGTCCTACCAATTCTATACATACAGAAGACGGTGATTTGATGTCTTTGCCAGTGTATTCAGGAAATTGTATTGGTTGTTATAAATGCGTTCTTATCTGTCCCGGTTTGGCTATCACTCTGGTAGATTATAGAAATGATAAAGAACATCCTATAGTAACAATACCTTATGAGGTATTCAATATTCCTAAAACTGAAGGTGAAGAGATTGAATTGATGGATATAGATGGCAATTCACTGGGATTCTATCCAATAATTTCGGTATTAGATGTAAAAAAACGGCATACACAATTGGTTAAAGTGCAAGTACCTAAAGCCATTGCACGTAAAATAGCATCATTTCGTATTCAGGAAAAGGAAATTAGTAACCCCCTTCCAGAACCTGTGATGCCCGAGAAAATGCCGGATGATGCGATGATATGTTTATGTGAAAGAGTTAAAGCTGGTGACATTCGCAAAATGATACATTCTGGGGTAACTAATCTAAATCAAATTAAAGCAAAAACTCGTGCTGGGATGGGTCCTTGTGGTGCAAAAACTTGTGAAAATCTTATCATACAGTTATTAAGGGAAGAAGGTATTTCCATTGATGAAGTTGTTCCTAATACTCGAAGACCTCTTTTCATTGAGGTCCCCTTAGAAAAATTTCCTGATGGAGATTGAAAATGGCTAAGGTATATGATGTAATAATAATTGGAGCTGGCTCAATAGGAGTTCCCACGGCTTTAAATCTGGCATTACGAAAACAAAAAGTGCTGGTAATAGATGGAGAAAGTGCACCAGGTCAACAAAATAACAAGAAAGCTATAGGTGGAGTTCGTGCTACTCATAGTGATTATGGAAAAATCAATGTTTGCAAGCGTTCCATTGAAATAATGAAAAACTGGCAAGAAACCTGGGGTGATGATATTGGTTGGATGAGTAATGGTTACAGTTATCCTGCTTATAGAGAAGAAGATGAAAAGACCTTGAAGGACTTAATGAAAGTTCAACATAGCTATGGATTAAATATAACCTGGGTAAGTCCAGAAGAATATAATGAACTTGTTCCGGGTATCAATAAAGAAGAACTTAGAGGTTCTACCTATTCTCCAGAAGATGGCAGCTGCTCTCCCCTACTTTTAGGTTCCGCTTATTATTTCCATTCTCTGGAAGCTAAAGTTGAATATCATTTTAGAGAAAAGGTGATTGGTTTTGATATGAGTCAAAGCAAAATATCCAGGGTTATTACAGATAAAGGAATCTACTATACTGGAATGGTAATCAATGCAGCAGGAAATTATGGCAGAGAAATAGCTGCAATGGCAGGAATAAACCTTCCCGTTCAACCTGAAAATCATGAAGCAGGAATAACTGAACCCGTTGCCAGATTTATGGGTCCTATGGTTGTTGATATGCGTACTCGTCCAGGTTCGGAGAACTTCTATTTCTATCAGAATAATGAAGGACAGATAGTTTTTTGTATTACCCCAAAACCCCCAATAACAGGAATTGATAATAGAAGCACTTCCACTTTTTTACCTATGTGCACCAAACGAATGCTGGAAGTATATCCAAGATTACATAATTTAAGAGTTCGTAGAACCTGGAGAGGACAATATCCAATGACTCCAGATGGCTTTCCTATAGTTGGAAAAACAGGTGATAATTTTATTAATGCAATTGGAATGTGTGGTCAGGGATTTATGTTGGGACCTGGTATGGGAGAATTGATTACCCGAATTTGTCTTGATGAACTAACAGAAAGCGATTTACATATTCTGCAAAGCTTTAATCCGGAAAGAGACTTTTCTGGTATGGAAGCTTTCAAATAACGAAATTTCATAAGAGAAAACTCCATAAAAGAAATAAGCGCCTGAATTTTATCAGGCGCTTATATTTTATATTATATAATCAGAATGTTCTTATAATTGTGAAAGTAACTGATTAATGTGAGCGATACGACTATTGATATCATTTAAAGCTTCTGTGTCATTGGTGTAATTACGTGCAGTCTGCAAATAGTTTAATGCTTTATTAAAATGGTTAATAGCGTTATTTTTCGCTGTATCACGCTGTTTTTTAAGGTCTAAAGCTTTCTTTCCAACTGCTCTTGAAGCCTGACGGTCTAAATCAATATATTTATTATAAGACTCTGCTCCTTTACTTTGATAGACGGAAGAGAGTATTATATAAGGTTGATAAAGAGTATGGTCCTTACTGATAGTAATATTAGCATTAGTTTCTGCATCATTTAGTTTACCCTGTTCCAGATAAATGGCAGCAAGATTAAGGTAGGCATAAGGATTATCCGGAGCAACTTTCTTCAAAGCATTTATCTTCTCAATTGCCTTGGCATTGTTTCCCATACTTCTGTAGATACTAATCAGGTTCAGGTAAGCCTGAATATTATTAGGATCTTTAATTAACACATTTTCATATTTATCAATAGCTTCCTGGGTTCTTCCGCTCTTTTGATAAGCAGTGGCTAAACGTGCTGCTATGAAAGTATTGTCTGGAGCTTCTTCAAAGGCTTTTTCCAGATAAGGTATAGCTTCGCTATAATTTCCTTCATCATAGAGAATAATAGATAGATTTACGATAGCTCCAGAAAACTCAGGATCAATAGCCAGAGCTTTAAGATATGATTCTTTTGCTTTTTCTTTGTTGTCCAATTGATTGTAAAGATTTCCAACGGCAAACCAGGTTTCCGCATCTTGTGATAATTCGGCGATCTTTTCCATTAAAGGAATCCGTTTCATAGGTTGATTGGTTTTATCGTATAAATCAATTAAAGCTATAATAGTTGGTTGATGGTCTGGCTGAATTTCTAAAGCTTTAAGAAAATATTCTTCAGCTAAATCGCTTTTCTCCAATTTAACATAGGTATTACCGAGGAAATAGTAAGCATCAACTTTTTCAGGTTTTAAAGCAATAACCTGTTTTAAGAGTTGTTCTGCTGTAGTATAATTGCCATTATTAAAATGATTAGCAGCTATATTGAAGAGCTTATCAATTTCGTTGGACACAAAATCATCCAGCTCTTTCATCATACTTTCTTCCAGTTCTTTCCAACGAGCAGTCTTTTCTTTGCCCACATTAAAACTTATCTGTTTGAGGTCAGTGGACACAGTGCTATATATTCGCATTGTAATATTAAATAAATCTGAGCTGGTTTCACTAACTGTAGCAATAATTATTACATCTGCACCTAATTGTTTTGCCAGATTATCAATCTCTTCCTTTTCTAAGTCTTCCACATCTGGATAACCTGATTCTTTAAATACCGCTGCAGTCTCATCCATATCTAATAAAGTGTAATTAGGATATTTGTTAAAAGTCAGTTCAAGGTCACGAACAGTCAGGATTTTAGTAATATAATGGCTTGAACTATCCAGAGCTTTCAAGGGCAAGATAGCAACCTTAGTTGTTACTTCGGCTTTCTGAACCTGTTCCGGTTGAACTTCTTTCTTGTTGCTGGCGCAAGATATAAGAACCAGCGAAACAGCAAGGACTATTATCATCCACTTTTTCATCATTCCTCCTGGAAAATTATCCTTTTTATTCCTTTGATTTAGTAAAGGTATAACTGTCAAGGAAAAGTGCTACTATAAGTCAGGTATATATCTAAAACTACCGTAATTTATTTTCTGGATATGAGCATCTTTATCCTTTAGTAATAAAGTTCCATCATCAGCAACTCCAATATTTTTACCTATTACAATTTTATTATCAAGTTGAGCGTGAACAATTTGATTTAAGCCATATAGCCATAAATTAATATAATCAAGGTAAATTTTTGGCTTGGAAAGTAAATCTAACTTCTTATAAACGTTAGCAATAATCAATTCTAACAGATATTCGTTAGAAATAGGAAAACCTATAAGTGATGATAGTATTGCAATCTTAAGTTTTCCCTGATTAGCATCATCATAAACTGGTATGCAAAGGTCATTTTCCTTCTCTGCATCTGATATGGTTACAATATGTTTATCCTGAATAATTTCCTGATTCAGATTAGTATTTAATCCCAGTCCAATTATATATTTCTTTTCTACCTCATTATGTTCACAAAGAATACCTGCCATTTTTTTATTCTTCCACATTATGTCGTTAGGCCATTTAATAGATAAGCTTTCTAGGGGGAAAAGTTCTAATAAAAGTGAATGAATACAATAAGCAATGAAAAGTGGAAAAGAAGGGATAAAGTCATCATAATAAATATCAAAAGTTAGCCAGAGTCCACCTTCAGGTGAATACCAGAACCTATCTCCTCTTCCTCTTCCTGCTTTTTGTTCCTTTGCACGAATAATCCATTGATGAGTCCCTGGACAGAATTGAGTTAGTCTCTGGTATTCCTTCATCGTGCTATCCAGTAAATGATATGTAAGTTTAGTTTTCATGATATATACATTGCATCCCCATAACTGAAAAAACGATATCGTTCCTGAACCGCAATTTCATAAGCTTTACGGGTCAATTCATAACCTGCAAAAGCAGAAATCATCATCAGTAGAGTTGATTTAGGTAAGTGAAAATTGGTTATTAAAGCATCTGCTACCTGAATTTTTTTTCCTGGATAGATAAATATATCTGTCCACTTAGAGCCACTCATCAAAGAACCGTTTTCCCAGAAACTTTCCAGAGTCCGAATAGATGTACTACCGACAGCGATGACTCTTCGTCCTTCTAATTTTGCTTTATTAATGACATTTGCGGTTTCCTCTAAAATGGTGCAAAATTCACTATGCATTTTATGCTGGTCAATTCTTGGAGTTTTAATAGGCACAAAGGTACCCATTCCTATATGTAAAATGATATTGACTATCTGAATACCCTTTTCTTGCAATTGAGAAAGCATTTCTTCGGTGAAATGGAAACCAGCTGTAGGTGCTGCCACGGAACCTGGCTCTTTAGCATATACAGTCTGATAAGTTTGGCGGTCTTCTGCTTCATCTACCCTTTTAATGTATGGTGGCAAAGGTGTATGTCCAATACATTCAATCTCTTTCCAGTAAGTATCTGGATTATTAAACTCAATCACCCGTAAACCATCTTCGTCAGGAAGCGAAATCAATCCTTCCAGCTGAGAAGAAAACCATAATACTTGTTCTCTTTTCAATCGTTTACCCGGATGAACCATACATTTCCATTTTGACCCTTCCAGATGATTTAAAAGTAAAACCTCAATTTTGGTACCATTATCTTTATAACCATATAAACGAGCTGGAATAACTTTGCTATTATTAATAACCAGAACCTCTCCTGGATTTAATAAATCTACCAAATCCCGGAAATAAAGATGATAGATTGTGCCTGTCTTCCTATCAATATGCATCAATCTTGAGGAACTACGGTCTTTTAAAGGATATTGAGCTATCAATTCCTGGGGTAAATAATAATCATAACTGTCTAAATCTAAAAGGTCAACCATCAATTAGATTTCTTTATTTTATAAGGAACATTCTGAGCATCTTCTAATTGAACTACAAAAGTGCCAATAGAGACTGAACTTTCAACTTTAACTGGAATTTTGTAGGTATCATCAGTTACCCAGATTAAAAGCTTACTTGAACCCTTAAAAATACCTTCTGATTTCATATCAGGTTCTAGAACCAGACAATTTACATCACCAAAAATGGTTGAAACTTTTTCTCTTCTCAAAACCTTAACTGTTGTTACTATAGACTTTCCATCTGTGGTAACATAGAGTTTTGATTTGTCCCCTGGATTTAACGAACGATTCCTCAATTCATAAAAAGAGCTTACTATGTCCTGAGTTTCAAATGGAAGTTTTTTCTCTTCAGCATTCCATTTTTCTTCTTTGTAACTCCATTTCATATAGGTGGTTTTTCTATTAACCTGGTCAAAGTAATGTATTCTGTATTGTCGGTATTTCCCTTCTTGCAATCGTTTAGATGATTTATAGGGCAATAAAGTTTGCTTATCCCACCAGGATTCAATCTTATCTCGGATTTTATATACTGCATCAAAAAAAGGATAGGTTTGAGCAGTAATGCATAAATACCAGACTGGTCTATTATAATAGGTTGAAGATTGAACTTCAAAAGTAGCCGTCCCTGCTTTAATTATTCCGTATTTAATACTAAAAGTTAGCTTTTCTCCATCTTTAAAAGGCAAGGCAAATAACGATGCAGAAAAAAGGAGCATTATAATCAGTAGATAAAAGCAAGGCTTAATTCTCACTGTATCATATTCTCCTTTATTTGCTGAATAGCCGAAAAACCACCGTCTATGATAATATTTTTACCCGTAAAATTTTCTAATTTATCACTTAACAAAGTTTCACAAAATAGCCAGATTTCTTCTTTGGAGACCAGTTTACCAGTTGGACTCATCTGACGAAACTCTTCAAAATAGCGCTTCCTGAAAGCAAGATAATCTCCTGTATATTCCTCCTCTAAAATAGTTTCAATCGGCGCAGGAGATATTGCATTTATTAGCACATTAGCAGATGCGGTCTCCAGAGCAATGGATTGAACTAAATTTACTATGGCAGCTTTTGCTGCAGCATAAGCAGAACCACGATAAAGTCCTGTCTGGACTACATTAGAACCAAACATTACAATTCTGCCAAATCTATCTTGTAACATAAAAGGAAGACAGGTCCTGAGAACATTATATGCCATTTCTAAATTGGAACTAAGCACCTCTTTAAATATTTCCGGACTAGTTTGAGCCAGAGGCATTGCATCATAGCTACGAATTGCTGCAGTATGTATGAGATAAGCTGGCGATGCAGTTAGGTTTTCTACAGCACAATTAATAGCTATATTGACATCATCTATATTTTCCAGATGGCAAGATAAAAGCATCACATTTTCTTTATCAGCTAAATCCTCTATCCGATTAAAACTGTTATGATAAAGTAATAATAAATGTTTATTCAGGTTAGCTAATTTATGGGCAATAAAACTTCCTACTTGTCCGTTAGCTCCTGTCAGTATAGTTAATTTATTTTTCATAAGCTTACGATATATTCTACTAATTGCAGTGCTACATCAAACTTATTCCCTGTAAGTTGCACAGGTTTTGCGTTTTTTGTTGCACTCGCACGAATTAAATTAAGGGTTGTTTCATCTCTGCCAGCTGATTCCAGATTATTAGCACAGATTAAATCAAGATTCTTTTTCTGAAGTTTTTCTCGTGCATTTTCAAGTATGTGCTCCGATTCAGCAGCAAAACCAATCAATTTCTGTTTTTTAGGTTTAATTTTCCCCAGGTGTTCCAGAATATCAGGTGTAGCCACCAATTCCAGATTGAAGTTGCTACTTTTCCTAAGCTTTTGAGTGGAAGCTTTTACTGGTTTATAATCTGAAACTGCTGCACATTGAACGATGATGTCATAATCTTTTGATTGTTCCATAACCGCATCATACATCAATTTTGCAGTTGGAGCAAAGATGCTTTTCTGAATATAGTAAGGAATAGATTCAGAGATTAGCCCATATATCAAAGTAACTTCTGCCCCCCTAAGAGCAAAAGCACGTGCAATAGAAAGTCCCATCTTTCCGCTGGATTTATTAGTTATCATTCGCATAGGGTCTATGGGTTCAGCCGTAGCTCCAGCTGTAACTAAGACCTTTTTCCCAGTTAAATCAGCGGGATATTTTAGATAACAACGGATAGCATAAATTACTTCCTCATTAGGAGGATATTTACCTTTACCCTCATATCCACAAGCAAGTAAACCAGTTTCAGGTTCTAAAATATAGTTTTTTCTTTCCTTCAGTATTTTAAGATTATTTTGCGTGGCAGGATGTTCATAAATATGGACATTCATCGCTGGAACATAAAGTACAGGTTTCGGCTGTGACAATAATATAGTAGAAACTAACTCGTCACCTATACCCTGTGCAGCTTTAGCTATAATGTTAGCTGTAGCTGGTGCTACCACAGTTAAATCTGCCCAATCCGCCAGATGGATATGAGGTATAGGATCAGAATCTTCAAACAATTCAGTATGCACGCTCTGATTGGTGATGGCAGCAAAGTTTAAAGCAGAGACAAATTTCTGTGCATTTTTTGTTAAAGCTATCTTAACTGCAAAACTTGATTTAGTCAATTGACTTGCCAGATCTATTGCTTTATAAGCAGCAATTCCACCAGTCACACAAAGAAGTATTTTTTCTTCCATTTATCTACCTTTTAATCCTTATTCTCATAATCAATTTTATTGTCAATTCAATCCCATTATTTTATTAAATTACAAAATATTATAGAGTTTCCTGCATAAAATATCTTTTGAAATTAAAATTACGGAATGCTTATATATACTATACCAGAATTAGGATAGAGAATTGAACCTGTGGAGTTAATTTCTATCTCACCTAATGTGAAGATAATCTTAGAACTTGATAAAAATTCCACAGGTATTTTTTCTCTACCATAATTTAAGACCACATCTATTCTTCCATTTTCATTATATCTTCTCCAGGCAAGCAATCCTTCTGGAGCAGGAAGAAATCTAAATTCTCCATCCATTAAGAGAGGATTTGATAATCTTAGCTTAATAAGATTTTTATAATATTCTCTAAGGTCAATAGCTACAGGATTTTCTTCCCATTTCCAGTTGAAAGGGCGACGATTATCCGGGTCTTTGCCACCGAGCATAGCAATTTCATCACCATAATAGATATGCGGAGCTCCAATAAAGGTCATCTGGAAAAGTAGTGCCAGTTTTAATCTGGAAACATCTCCATTAGCCAGTTCCAGAATTCTGATGGTATCATGACTTCCCAGTAGATTCATCATTGCTTTCATACCCTGAATGGGATATTGAGCCAAACCATTTTCAATTCTGGAGCAGAAGTTCTTTTTATCACAGATTCCAAGGATAAAGAATTCCAGAACCGGGTCTTTGAAATAAGCGTAGTTCATAACAGAATCAAAGTAGCGATGATTAACCCATCCTTTTCCACTATGCCAGATTTCTCCTACGAGCCAGGCATCAGGTTTCATTTTTCTTATCTCCTGTCTAAAAAGTTCCCAGAACCAGTAAGGAACTTCATTGGGGATATCTAATCTAAAACCATCAATGTCAATATCTACGATCCACCAGCGGGCACATTCCAGAATATGATTTACTAAAGATCGGTTAGGAACAGCTTTATTGATATCACGCACATAGTTTTCAGCAGGATGAGGAAGACTGAGGTCATAATTCAAATCTGGCATATCCTTTATTCCCCACCAGCATTGATAATATTCACGAGGGTTGAAATCTGGAGGAAGTGGATCAGGAAGAGGCCATTTGTACCAGTCATACCAGAGCCAATAAGGAGAATTTGGACCTTTTTCTACCACATCACGAAAAGCCCAGAAAGCTTCCCCTGTATGATTGAAAGCCACATCCAGGATGATTCTCATACTATTCTGATGTGCTTCCTTAACAAAAGCTCCCATTTCCTTTTCAGTTGCAAAATGGGGATCAACTTTCTTGAAATCTGCTGCATCATATTTATGATTGGATTTGGCTTGCCATAGCGGATTAAAATAAAGTAGATTAATTCCCAGGTCTTTTAAATAAGGGAGTTTTTGACGAACTCCTGCAATATCACCTCCATAAAAACACCACCAATCAGGTTTTCCTTCAGGTAGCCAGGGACTCTGTTTTAAATAGCTGATATCATACCAATCTTCAACCAGGTGAAAATATTCCATATGAGGAGGTAAATATTCCCCGGGTGGAGGTGGTGTTCTACAGTTCTTATAATAATCCTCGCTAAAATCTGGATCATTGGATGGATTCCCATTGCAGAACCGATCTGGGAAAATCTGATAAATAATACTATGAGTCACCCATTCTGGCACGGAAAAGATAGGAAGATTTGATAGCTCTAAAAGATATGGAGAAACATCTTCTTCCTGAAAAGAAAATCCTTCAGCACCCCAGAAAAGAATATTATCATTACCCTGTATCTTTATTTTTATATTACAAAAGTTTTCAGGACAGTTGAAAAGGCAGTGAAAAACTTCTTGATTTCCTGTGATTCCGAGACGGAGTAAAGTATAATAAGAACCATCAATAATAGCAGTCAAATCTGCAGGCAGAGAAGGGAACCAGTTGAATCGTAATTCATATTTTTCGTTAGATATGCGATTAAGTTCAATGTAATATCCCTTTCGCTCATCTAACAAACTTAAATCCTGAATTATCTCTTTCCAGCTAAAATGAGAAGGAATAGTCTCTTGGACGATAAGGACTGAATTGAAGCCACCAAAAGGATCTGGTTCAGTTAAAGGATTATCAGGATCGGGAATCCAATTTCCATCCACAATAAATTTATAGCAGTAGCGTCCTTTATCAATATGGAGATTTAAGAAATAAACCCCACCTACTTCATTCATATCCAGGATTTCCCATCCCGTAAAATCTCCAGCTAATCCAACTAAATGAGTTCCAGAAGTAGGGGGCTGATACCGAAATTGAATTTCTGCCATAAACTGACTAAATTGCCTTCTTGACTATCTTTTTTGTAGCTTTTCGGCTTATATCTGGTTTCTCAACTTTTTGTCTTTCATAATGCTGTTTTAAAAATTGCCCTGTATAAGAATTCTTGTTTTTCATTATTTGTTCTGGAGTACCTTCAGCTACAAGATAGCCACCTTCATTTCCTCCTTCGGGACCTAAATCAATCACCCAATCAGCACTTTTTATCACATCCATATTATGTTCAATAACTATCACGGTATTTCCCATTTTAACTAATTTTTTCAATACCTGCAGTAGACGGTTTATATCATCAAAATGAAGACCTGTTGTGGGTTCATCCAACAAATATAAAGTATTGCCAGTGCTTACTTTACTCAATTCACGGGAAAGCTTTATCCTTTGAGCTTCTCCTCCAGAAAGGGTAGTGGAAGGTTGTCCTAATTTAATATAATCCAGACCAACTTCCATCAAAGTCTGAAGCTTATTCCGAATAGCAGGAATATTCTGGAAAAATTCATAAGCTTCCTGAACATCCATATCCAGAACTTCGGCAATATTTTTACCTTTGTAGCGTATAGAAAGTGTTTCTTGATTATACCTTTTCCCCTTACAGGCTTCACAGGTCACATAGATATCGGGCATAAAATGCATTTCTATCTGTTTAACACCTGCACCTTCACAAGCTTCACATCTTCCACCTTTAACATTGAAAGAAAAGCGTCCCGCACTGTAACCACGCATTTTTGCTGCTGGTAACTGACTGTATAGCATCCTGATAGAGTCAAATACCTTAACATAAGTGCTCGGATTGGAACGAGGAGTTCTTCCTATAGGTTGCTGGTCAATACTGATAATCTTATCTATATTTTCAATTCCTTCAATGGTATCTACCTTTCCAACTTTATGACTGGTATGGTAAAAATAGTTATGCAAATAGGGATAAAGAGTTTGATTGATTAATGAACTTTTACCGCTTCCAGAAACACCTGTAACACAAACAAATAGTCCCAAAGGTATATCCACATCTATATCTTTAAGGTTATTATGTTTTGCACCCTTTATAGAAATGTAACCCCGTTCAGCTGGAATTCTTAATCTGGGGATAGGAATGCTCTTTCTTCTTACCAGGTAATCTCCAGTTAAGGAACGATTGCTTTGTATGATATCATTTACGGTTCCAGTAGCTACAATTTCTCCACCATAAATACCAGCTCTGGGACCAAAATCAACAATCATATCAGCTGTGCGAATCGTTTCTTCATCATGCTCTACTACAATTACAGTATTACCAAGATCTCGCAGTTGACAGAGCATCTGCAAAAGCATAGAATTGTCTCTTTGATGAAGACCAATACTCGGTTCATCAAGTATATACATCACACCAACAAGCTGATTGCCTATTTGACTGGCAAGTTTAATGCGCTGACTTTCACCTCCAGAAAGGGTTGGAGACCTTCTATCCAGAGTGAGATAATGCAAACCTACGCTTTGTAAAAATCCAAGACGATTTCGCAACTCTTTTAAGATTTCGGAAGCTATGATTTGTTCATTACCTTTTAATTTTAAATTATTGAAGAAATTAAAAGCTTGTCGCACACTCATAGCCGTAATTTCTGCTATATTTTTATCTCCTACTTTCACAGCTAAAGAACTTGCTTTCAGCTTGTTACCTCCACATTCTGGACAGGGTTTATCGCTTATATATTGCAAATAATATCTCCTGGCATCTTCGGATGTGGTTTCTCTCATTCTTCTATCCAGAGTATTTATAACTCCTTCAAAACGCATATTATAGACACCATGCCCATTTTTGTTTTGCCATTCCATCCTGAATCTTTTTCCCTTAGAACCATAGAGAATAAGAGATTTAACCCATTCCGGAAGCTGATACCATGGTGTATCCAACGAAAATTTATAATAATTAGCCAGATTTTGTATAGTTCTTCCTGTCCAGGTATCCATTTTATTTTCTAGACTTCCCCAGGGAGCAACGGCACCTTCACGAATAGTTCTTTCCGGATAAGGAACTACTAAATCAGGGTCAAATTCAAGTTTATAGCCCAGACCATTGCATTCAGGGCAAGCACCAATCGGGCTATTAAAGGAAAAATGTTGAGGCGTCAACTCTTCAAAGCCGATATTACAATGCGGGCAAGAATTTGTAGAAGACATAATGAGAGTTTCACCTTCATCGGGAAAATCAACTTTTACCAGGCCTTCAGTTAATTTTAAAGCTAGTTCCAGAGAATCTCTTAATCTTGATTCAACGCCAGGTTTTATGACTATCCTATCTATAACTACATCAATATCGTGTTTACTTTTTTTATCCAGAACAATATTCTCTTCCAGATTACGCAGTTGACCATTGATTAAAACACGGACAAATCCCTGTTGTCTTAAGTCATCTAAAATCTCTTTATGTTCTCCCTTACGAGATTGCACTAAAGGAGCAAGTATTTGTATCTTCGTGTTCTCTGGATTTTGCATCAAATGAGCTGTCATCTGATCAATAGTTTGAGCTCCAACCGGATTACCACAAATATGACAATATTGTTTACCTACACGGGCATATAAAACTCTTAGATAATCATATATCTCTGTAACTGTTCCAACTGTGGAACGAGGATTCTTGCTGGCAGATTTCTGCTGGATGGCAATAGCTGGGGATAAACCTTCAATGTAATCAACCTTAGGCTTCTCCATTTGACCTAAAAATTGACGGGCATAAGCAGATAAACTTTCCACATAGCGGCGTTGACCTTCAGCGTAAAGAGTATCAAAAGCCAAAGAGGACTTCCCAGAACCCGAGATACCTGTAAATACTATCAGTTTATCTCTCGGGATTTCTAAATTTATATTTTTTAAATTGTGCTCACTGGCACCTTTTATGATTATTTTGCTCTTCAAAATTACTCCTTACTATCATTCAGAAATTTTTTTATGCTTTGATTTGTCAAATAAAATCATCAAATATGATTTCATCCAAGCTTCTATAAATATAATATATTGGTAATAATATCATTATGATTATTATCATTGTATTTAACTTATATTATTATAACTCTATTAATTTATATACAATGAATTAGCTATCCTTAATATCTAAATAATCTCTTCTTCATCTCATTTTCAGCACAGATTATATAAAAATAGTTTTCATTCTTTTTCGTTTATATCTAATGATGACTAACTTATATCCAGCTTATATCCAGCTTATGTCCAGCTTATGTCCGAAATTGGACATAAGTTAAATATCATTTCAATAATATCAATATGTTAAAAAGCAGGAACCACTGATTCAGCTATAAATGTTTAACTTATCTATGGTATAGTATTTTATCTCAGAACTTTCTTTGGGAAGGCGTGGAAAATACTCATCTTAATTTTAGTAAATAAGTTACGGATTTATCTTGACAGATAGTGCTTATTAATCAGTTTAAATCATATAAAGAATATGACATCCCAACCATAAAATAATAAAAGGAGAATAAAATGAAGTATTTTAGAAAAATGAGTGGAGAAAAATGTTATCTTTCCCCCATTTCTTTAGATGATGTAGAGCTTTATACACAATGGGTTAATGATATGGAGATTGGTCAGTTTGTCTTGTTTTCTACCACTATTTATGATATAGAAAAAGAAAAAGAAGCTTTAAAAAAGTTAATGGAAGAGAGCATAAGTTTTGCTATTATAGAGAAAAACACGAATAAAGCAATCGGTAATTGTAGTCTTTTTGGAACCAGCGAAGTACATCGTCACGGTCAATTCGGTATTTTTATAGGAGACAAGTCTTACTGGAGTCAAGGCATAGGTACTGAAGCTACAAGGCTTATATTAGATTATGGCTTTAATATTTTGAATTTAAATAATATAAGTCTGGAAGTTTATGCTTTTAATAAAAGAGCTATTCGCTGCTACGAAAAAGTTGGTTTTAAGTTAGCTGGATGTCGTCGTAATTATCTCTTTATGGCAGGTAAATATCATGATGTTTTAATCTATGATATTTTAGCTGAAGAATTTGAAAGTCCCTATGTTAATAAACTTTTTGAACGTACTTCCAATGAGGATGCTGAAGCTAAAAAGATTTCCTGGATTTAAGGTTTTTTGGACCTTAATAAAATGCAAGAACAGAGTTTATTCCACAAAATAAAGGGTCAAAGCAGGGCTTTAAAAATTCTTCTTCAGGCTATAGAAAATGAACACATAGCCCACGCCTATCTTTTTCATGGAATAGAAGGAGTAGGTAAATTCACTACTGCTTTATACTTTGGTATGGCACTAAATTGTCTGGCTAATAAAGAATTCCGTCCTTGTGGCGTTTGCAGTTCCTGTCATAAATTTCTTCATTTTGAACATCCTGATTTAATCTATCTTTTCCCTACTCCCAATCTTCAATTAACTCCTGATGGTGAAATAAAAAACGATGAATATCGCAAGGAATATGAAGGTTACCTCCGTAATAAAATAGAAACTCCCTGGGAAGATTATCGCTTCAGTTCTAATATTATGATTCGTAAGGAAAGTATTTCTTGGTTGATTAAACGCTTAAATATCACCAGTTATGAAGCCAGATACCGCATCTGTATTATTGAAGATGCTGATTTAATGAATGTAGAAACGGCAAATGCTTTTCTTAAAACTCTGGAAGAACCACCGGAATCAACAGTTATAATTTTAACTACTAATAATCCTTCACAGCTTTTACCTACAATAGTTTCACGCTGCCAACCTATACATTTTCAACCCGTTGACCCCAATGTAATTGCTCAGATATTGATAGATGATTTTAGCACTTCTCCTAAGACAGCAAGAATAGTCTCACAGATAGCAGATGGCAGTGTTAAATATGCCATTCATCTGGTTCAAGGAGAATCATCTAAATTGCGTGAGCGGGCTTTTGAAATTATGCAAATGGCTCTTGAGGGTAACGATTTAGCTTACTATCGTTCTTTACAGGCTAATTTACAAAAATATAATGCAGAAAATCTTATAGAGATTATTCGCTATATTTGTATGTTTGTTGGAGACCTGGATTTGATAGAATCTGCTCCAGAACAGGTAGTGAATATTGATAAGAAGGATTTTCTCATTGAGGCAAGAGCTAAAATCCCTATCCAGGATAGTGCAGAATTAACTGATAAAGTGCTGGATTTTGTGTTGCTGATGCAGGATTATATCCGTAAAATCCGTGGCAATGTCAATCTTCAGCTCATCCAACAAAATCTCTATTTCCAATTAAATAAACTTTTCCGTCTCTGAAGCTATGGCGGAGAATAAATTAATCAAAAATATCAGTGTGATGTCCTTTGCTATACTGATTAGCAGGATTATGGGACTGATCCGTGATCAGGTTATGGCTTTCTGTTTCGGAACTACCTATCTGAATGATGCTTTTGTGGTTGGTTATCGTATTCCCAATCTTCTGCGTAGTATGTTTGGTGAAGGTGCTCTTTCCGCTGCATTTGTCCCTCTATATAATGAAATAGGAATCAAAGAAGGAAAAAGAAAACAGATTAATTTTGCTTTGCAAGTGCTTTCCATACTTACCTTTTTCCTATTAATTTTAACCATTATTGGAATCATTTTTGCCCCCACTATTGTAAAAATACTGTATCCTGGTCTGGTTCCTAAAACTTATAATTTAGCAGTAATCTTGACCCGGATAATGTTTCCTTATCTTCTCTGGATTGGACTTTCTTCAACGATGATTGCTATCCTCAATTCTCACGATAAATTCTTTATGACCGGTTTATCCTCTGCTTTGCTAAATTTAGGTATGATATTAAGTATGATAATACCGAGATTTGTATTTCATATAGAAGGTGAGGACCTTGTTCGTTGGGCTGCCATTGGTGTTTTTGGAGGAGGGTTTTTACAGACCATCATAAACTTTCCTTATTTAAAACAATTGGGTTATCCCTTGAAAATAATGGTTAAATTTGGAGGTGAAGCTCTAAATGATCTATGGAAAAGGTTCCTACCCTCACTAGTTGGTGTTGGAGTTCGTGAAATCAATCTGGTAGCAGATTCTTTAATGGCTTCTTTTCTTGCAGTAGGTAGTATATCTGCTCTGGAATATGGTTATAGATTGTTTCAATTTCCTCTTGGAATGTTTGCTATTTCTACCGGAACCGTTTTATTACCAACTTATTCCAGATTGGTAACGCACGAAAATTATCCCGAGCTTTCAAAAAACTTGCGTATTGCTATGCTCAATCTCACCTATCTGATGATACCAATCACTGTTCTCTTAATGGGACTGGGCAAAGATATAGTGCAAATCATTTTTCAGCGAGGTGCTTTTGATGCTAAAGCAACTCTATGGACCACTCAAGCCCTGATTTGTTATAGTTTTGGGCTTATCTTTTTTAGCTTTAATCAGACCTTAACCCCTTTATTCTATGCCCATAAAGATACTCGTACACCTGTTCGTATCGCTATTGGAATGGTGAGCCTAAATATTGTGCTCAATTTTATATTGATGCAATTTCTGCAACACCGAGGACTTGCTTTAGCTACTTCTATAACTGCAATGGTTAATTTTATTATTTTACTAAAATTAATTCATAAGCAGATGCCTTATATTGATTTCAGCGGCATTTTTCTTAATGTTCTAAAAACAGTCGTAATTAGCGTAATTATGCTGCTATTCCTAATGATAGCAAACCGCTTTTATTCTGCCACACGGTTCTGGGAATTACTAATTAAAGTAATTGTCCTTTCTGTTTTAAGTATTGGATTATTCTATGTCCTGGGGCTCTGGTTCAAACTTGATTACCTGAAAGAAGCAGGGACTAATTTATGGAAAAAATTCCAGAAAAAGTAGCAGGAAAGTTCTCTTTATTACCAGATCAACCAGGAATCTATCTTTGGAAAAATGCAGAGGGTGAAATAATCTATATTGGCAAAGCTAAATCTTTAAAAAATCGTGTAAGCTCTTATTTTAGTTCTACTAATAAAGATATCAAGACGGAACATTTAATAAAATTTATTGATGACCTTGATTATATTCTTGTTCCGACGGAACAGGATGCATTTATCTTAGAAGCTAATTTAATAAAGCGTTATAAACCAAAATATAATGTATTACTTAAGGATGATAAACGTTATCCCTTTGTAAAAATAACTTTAAATGAACCTTACCCCAGAATTATAGTCACCCGTGATTATGTTAGAGATGGTTCTCGCTATTTTGGTCCTTTCACGGATACCAAATCCTTGCGTATGACCTTGCGAAATCTGGAATGGATTTTCCCTATCCGAACCTGTTCCCGTCAAATTCCGGCTAATAGAATCAAATATCAAAAAGCCTGTATCAATTATCAGTTAGGAAAATGTCCGGCTCCTTGCATTGGGGCTATTTCTCAGGATGAATATATGCAAATTGTAAAAAGACAGATACGATTTTTAGAAGGTTATCATCAGGAAATTATAGATGAATTAAAAACTGAGATGAATAAGCTTTCCGAAAAGCTGAAATTTGAAGAAGCAGCGAAATTAAGAGACCGCATTCAAGCTATAGAACATATTCAGAAAAGACAGGTGGTTTATACTCCAGATTCTCGTAATACTGATGTTATTGGCTTTTATCAGGAAGAAAATATTGCCGTTTGCGTGGTTCTGAGAATTGTTAATGGAATGATTATCAATAAAGAGGATTATCCTCTGACTAATGTTGAAGAAGAAACTCCAGAAGAAATATTAACTGCTTTCCTTAAGTTGTATTATAGCAACAGAGATGAATTGCCCGACGAGATTCTTTTACCTTTTGAACCTTCTGAACTGGAAGAACTGAATGAATGGTTACAGGGAATCATTTCTATCCCTAAACGAGGGGAAAAGAGCCAACTGGTGGCAATGGCAAAAAATAATGCTTTTCATCTAGTGGAGGAACATAAATTAGCACATTTGCGCAAAGCTAATAGAACCATCTATCCTATCCAAGAATTAAAAGAAAAACTTGGTCTTCCTAAATTACCCAGAAAGATGGTATGTCTGGATATTTCTACTATACAAGGAACGGATACAGTAGCTTCAGCTGTCTTCTTTGAAAATGGAAAACCTAAAAAGAAGAGTTATCGTCATTTCATAATAAAAACTCTGGATACGCAGAATGATTATGCAGCTCTTCAGGAAACTCTAACTCGTTATTTAAAAGAATGTGAAGAAAATCCTGAAATGCTACCCGACTTATTCATTATAGATGGTGGCAAGGGACAACTTAATGCTTGTCTGGAGGTCTTAAATAATTCTAATTATCCAGATATACCTATCATATCTCTGGCTAAAAGGATAGAAGAAATATTTCTCCCGAATAATTCAATATCTATAACTTTGCCAAGGTCTTCTTCTGCATTGAGATTGTTAATTGCTATCCGAGATGAAGCACATCGTTTTGCTATTACCTTTCATCGTTCTCGCAGGTCTCGTAGAACTTTAATCAGCGAACTGGAAGAAATATCAGGCATTGGAGAACAGACCAAATTTTTGCTTTTAAAGGAACTTGGTTCTGTGGAAGCAATAAAAAATGCCAGCCCTGAAAAACTGAATTCTATAAAGGGAATTGGTCCTAAAACAGCAGAAAAAATTTATTCTTATTTTCATCCTCAGGATTCTGAGAAAGGATAGAAGGCAAAATTTTTCTTGTCAAATCCTGCATTAGCATAAAACTTGAAAAAAACATTTATGAGGTGAATAAATGAAGCTATCTCAACGAGCTATGGAGATTCAAGCATCTCCTATCCGTAAATTGATGCCTCATGCTGAAGCAGCTAAGAAGCGTGGTTTGAAAGTTTATCATTTGAACATAGGACAACCAGATATTCCTACTCCTCAGGTTATGATTGATGCCTATCATAGTTTTTCCGATAAAGTCCTGGCTTATGGTCCTTCTCAAGGCTTGGATATTTACCGACAGGGACTGGTTAGATATTATTCTCGTTATGGAATTAACCTCAATGAGGATGAAATTATCGTCACTACTGCCGGTTCAGAAGCCATAACTTTTGCTATGATGGTAGTAGCAGAAGTTGGCGAAGAAATCCTTGTCCCTGAACCTTTTTACACTAATTATAACGGTTTTGCCAGTATGGCAGGAATACATCTTAAACCTATCACCACACTTGGAGAAAATGGTTATCAACTTCCTCCTGAAGAAGTGATTGAATCATTCATTACCAAAAAGACTAAAGCTATTTTAATCTGTAACCCTGGAAATCCAACTGGAACAGTTTATCCAGAAGAAGATGTAATGATGATTGGTGAACTTGCCAGAAAGCATAATCTTTTCATTATATCGGATGAAGTCTATAGAGAATTTGTCTATGAAGGCTTAAAACATACCAGTATAATGCAGTTACCCAACCTGGATGAAAATGCTATCTTAGTGGACAGTGTCTCCAAGCGTTATAGTGCCTGTGGTGCCAGAATTGGATGTATTGCCTCAAAGAATAAAGAAGTAATGAGCGCTCTCTTAAAATTTGCTCAGGCAAGGCTTTGTCCTCCAACCGTAGACCAACTTGCAGCTCTTGCTTGTATTGATTTAGGAGATGAATACTTCCAACCTTTGATTTCTGAATATGAAGCAAGACGGGATTTAACATATAATGCACTCTTGCAAATTCCTGATATAGTATGTGTAAAGCCACAGGGTGCTTTCTATATTTTTGCCACCTTACCTGTGGACAATGTGGAAGAATTTGTTACCTGGATGCTGGATGAGTTTAGTATTGATGGAGCAACAATGATGGGAGCTCCAGGTGATGGTTTTTATGCTACGCCTGGTTTGGGATTAAATGAAATACGTCTGGCTTATGTGCTTAATCAAGAAGATTTGAGCAAGGCTATGCGTATTCTCGCAGAAGGAATTGAGACTTATAATAAAATAAAAGGATAGTTAAACATTTGAGGATGAGCTGATGAAGACCAAGCATAAGTACGAACCTTATTTATATATCCTTCCAGCTTTAATATTGCTTCTTCTTTTCCGTTTCATTCCCATTTTATTATCCTTCGTCATTAGTTTCTTTGATTTTGGAATCACCAGCATTGGTAATTTTGTTGGAATCCAGAATTACAATAAACTCTTTGCCGATCCTGAATTCTGGCAATCTATGATGAATACCGTATGGCTTGTAATAATTGCCGTACCCTTAAGTATCATCATACCTTTGATTTTTGCTGTTCTGTTAAATCAAATCAAGTGGCTAAAAGGTTTCTTCCGTACTATCTATTTTATGCCTTATGTGACCTCTTTGGTAGCTGTTTCCATTGTCTGGAAGATTATTTATGCAGAAGAAGGAGGTTTAGCTAATGCCTTCCTTCAATGGTTAGGGTTTCAACCACTTAAATGGTTAGCAGAACCAAGAGGGATTTTCACTTTATTATTCAATTCTATAGGAGTTTCCCTTCCTTCCTGGTTAGGTGGTCCTTCACTGGCTCTTTTTTCCATTATTATTATGACAGTATGGAAAAGTCTGGGTTACAATACTATTATTTATCTTTCTGGATTACAAAATATATCTAAAGTATATTATGAAGCAGCCGCTATTGATGGTGCTAATAGATGGAAACAATTCTTTAAAATAACCGTGCCCTTAATTTCTCCTACTACTTTCTATGTTCTTCTGATGACAACTATAACAAGTTTCCAGACCTTTGCTCAAGTCTATATGATGACTGATAAGGGTGGACCTTTAGGCACCACTAAACTCATTGTCTATTATATATATGAAAAAGGATTTGATGACCTTCAGATGGGATATGCCAGCGCTGTAGCATTGGTGCTATTTGTAGTTATTCTCGGTTTGACTTTATTGCAAAGACGACTGGAAAGTAAGGTTAATTATTAGAGGTGAAAGATGAAAAAAATCTTCGGTAATTCAATCGTGTATCTGTTCCTCATTTTCTTTGGAATTATAATGATTGTACCTTTCATCTGGATGATTTCTACCTCTTTAATGTCTCAAGCAGAATTTAATAAAAATGAATCTGTATTTATTCCTAAGGAAGAATATTATGTCTGGAATGAAAATGGGAAAGAACATCGTATCATCCTGGTCCAACAAAAAGGTGAAAACAGCATTATCCATGTCTTAGATGAAAATCTGCAAATATCTAAAGACTATCCTGAATATATGAGTGTGCCTTCTTCTCAGGTTAGATTAATTAAGAAAGTTCCCAGTTTTCATTGGGAAAATTATATCACTGCTTTCAAGAAGGTCCCTTTTGCCCGTTATTTTACCAATACTATTTTTGTTTCATTTTTAACTCTGATAGGAGTGTTGCTAACTTCTTTTTTGGCTGCTTATGCCTTTGCCCGGATGGAGTTTAAAGGTAGAGATATTATCTTTTATCTCTTTTTAAGTATGATGATGGTGCCTGAACCTATATATATCATTTCATCTTATATGTTACTGGATAAATTTAACTGGCTTGATACATATCAGGCTCTTATAGTCCCCTGGTGCGTTAATATTTTTACGATTTTTCTTTTCCGTCAACATTTTAAATCCTTACCTCAAGAACTATTTGATGCTGCTGCCATTGATGGTTGTAGCATTTTTGGAATGCTCTGGAGAATTGTGCTCCCCCTATCTAAATCCGTCATTGCTACAGCTTCAGTTTTTTCCTTAATCGGGAGCTGGAATAGTTTTATGTGGCCACTGGTTATGACAGATAGACCTGAATTGCGTGTTCTTCAGGTAGGCTTGAGTTATTTCAGTCAGGAAGCATCCACTCAAACAACTCTTTTGATGGCTGCTTCTACCTTCAGTATACTTCCAATCTTGATTATTTTCTTCTTCGCTCAAAAACAAATCATCGCCAGTTATGCCAAAGCTGGCTTAAAAGATTAATTAGGGAGATAGATAAATGGCTAAAAGTAAATCTGATGTAAAAGATATAAAGGACCGACTCAGACAGGCTTCTACAACAACCACTAAAAAGCAGATTAAAGAATATAAAGTTCCAGAGAAAAAACCTGCTTTTGATGAAACTCTTCTCAGACCTCAAGCTTTAGTCCCTCCAAAAACTAATACTATCGTTGCCTGGATTGTCTTTGCCTTTGCTTTAATTATTTATATGATGACTCAAGCAAGGTCTTTATCTTTCTGGGATTCTGGAGAATATGCAACCTGTATCAGTATTCTGGGTGTGCCTCATCCCCCTGGAAATCCTTTATATATAATCTTTGGAAGAGCCCTGGTTTCCCTTTTTGGCAATATTTTCCCTCACGCTGTAATAGCTGCTTTTATTTCTGGTCTTGCTTCTGCTTTTGCCGTAATGTTCACTTATCTGGTTACCGTGCAACTAACCAGTATGTTTAAGATAAAACCCTGGCAATCTATGTTTGCTGGTGTAATTGCCGCTTTATATACTGCTTTTTCTTACACTTTTTGGATGAATGCCGTTGAAGCTGAAGTTTATGCAGGTCTAGTCTTCTTTATCAATCTAATAATCTGGCTAACTTTGAAATGGGTGCAGAATTCACGAGAATTTGATAAACAGAACTATCTTCTATTGGTCGTCTATTTATTCTTCCTTGGTTTCTGTGTACATCAGACAGCTTTGCAGATTGCTCCCGCTATACTTTTCATTGTAGCCTATCCGATATTTTTACGAGCTACAACTAAAAAGACCTTCTGGTATAAGTTTTTTGGCTATGGGATAGCATTGATTGTCACTTATCTAATTTTTGGAGAAATCGGAAAAGCACTGAATATTGATTCTTTTGACCAGCTTGGCTTTGCTTTGTGTATCATCGTTTTGATGTATATAGATTTGCATAAGGTGCTGGATAAAAAAATCTGGATGATTGCTATTGCGCTAATTATCTTAGGTGTTTCTTCCTATATATATCTTCCTATTAGAGCTGCAGACCGTCCTTTCATCAATCTGGCAGATCCAAGTACACCCCAAAGATTTGATGATTATATTCAGAGACGACAGTATAAAACTGAACAGGTGACTTCAATGTTTACCAGAAGAGGAAATTTCTTTGAACATCAATTAGGTTATCATTTCCTCAGATATTTTAGCTGGCAATGGTTCAAATCTGATTCTGTAAATAGAATGACTGGCATACCTGCGCAAGTAGTTAATGTTTTTGGAGGATTATTTGTCGCCTTCCTGGGGTTATTTGGAGCCGTTTTCCACTGTAAACAGAATAAACATAGCTTCTTCTATTTCTTGGCTATCTTTTTCTGCACTTCGTTACTAATGGTTTTTGTGATGAATCTCTCCAGTGCAGAAGTGCGAGACCGAGATTATTTCTTTGTGGCAGCTTATAATATGTGGGCTATCTGGCTAGGGATTGGTGCTATGGGACTGGTGTCTTTATTCAAAAATGATAAACTCTTACGAGTAGTAATGGCTATATTGATGCTATTTTTACCCATCTTCAATATGGCAGCACAATATTTTGAACATAACCGTTCTCACGAGCTGATAGCTCTGGATTATGGTGTAAATTTTCTCAATTCTATGGAAGAAAATGCCATTATTTTCACTAATGGCGATAACGATACCTATCCTATCTGGTATGCACAAGCAGTTAAAGACCCTTATGCAGAACCCTATATACATAAAGCTCGGGAAGTTTATCCCACAGCAGAATCTCAAGAAGCTATCCAGATAGCTAGGGAATACAAGAATCAACAATGTAAGGGTATCCGTAAAGATGTTACTGTAGCTAATCTTTCTCTGCTGAATACTTCCTGGTATATCCGTCAATTAAGAGACCTGGAAGGAGTTATAATCAATTGGAGCGAAGATGAGATTAATTCTCTGGATGACCGTTATGGGAGTTTTCAAGACTTACTTTGGAAAGATCAAGTTACCTTTGATGCCGGCGACCCTGAAGGAAAGATGAAATTTACCATTAATTACCGGGAAAACTATGAAAATCGTGAAACTACCGGAGCGTTTTATCCTCTTAAGGGTTCAGATTATGCAGTTATCCAGATTATAAAGGATAACTTCGGTAAAAGACCTATTTACTTTGCCGTTACCTGCGAGTCAAGAGTGGGATTTGATGACTATCTTCGTAATGAAGGTATGGTCTCTCGTGTCGTTTCTACTTATGATCCAGTCAATGAACAGATAGATATTGATCGTCTTCTCACCAATATTGATAAAGTATATAAATATCGCTCTATCTTTGACCCCAAAGTTTATAAAGACGATAATATGAAACGGTTAGTGATGAATTATGGCTCTGGATATTCTCGTGCTGCAGTATATTTCGCTAAAAATCATCAATTTGATAAGGCGGAACAATATGCTAAAAAGGCTCGTGCCTTCATAGATAGTGACATTCGCTTAACTGAATTTTATGTGACCTATTACATTGAAAAAGGAGAACTGGACAAACTGGATGCTTTTATTGAAAATAATATCTGGGGAAATGCAGATGAGATTAGCATTTACCGGGCTTATGTGCTTAGATATGTTATGGAAAATAGACGGGACCTTGCTCCAAGATACTTAGCAAAAATTATGACAAGATATCCTGATGACCCAGAGTTAGGTGCCATTGCACTCGCTTATGGCTATCAATATAAGCAAATGGCTCAGATTAATGCTCTCTTTGATTCTCTCAGAGATATACTTCATTACACACCGGAAGACATCTATCGTTCTATTCAAGAAGAAATGAGTCCCGAATGATACAAAAATTTGGTAATTTATGGAAATAAAGATAATATTAGCAGATTGATAAATTATCAATAGAGAAAAGCGTGTCATTAGGTTATCCTTGATATTCTATGTCCTTTTACGCTCTTCCCTATCTCTCTCCTGTTAATTTCTTAGCTAAAGAGCCAGGAGAGAGTCAAGTAGGAGTTAAGCGTCAAATAATTTGTTATATTTCATTCCAATTTGTGTTAATATTATTATTTAACCTATTGAATATTATTTCATCATAAAACAAATTCCATTTATAATGAAAATAAAATGTTATCAGGAGATGATGAAAATTTCTTGATATCTTGATGATAAAGGAAAATAGGGCTTACTAACAGAAAAAATCTGATAGAAATTTCTTGACCTTTCGACTAATCTAACTGGATTGGTCAGATATTCAAATTTAGATTCAGAATTTATACTATATTTGATTAAGAATAAAAGGATTAAGGTATATATAATGACTTCAGTAATGGATAAAAAAGAACGAATACTGGATTCAGCTATTGAACTATTCAATCGCTGGGGCTTTGCTAAGACCTCTCTGGATGAAATTGCTCGGGCTGCTCATATAGCAAAATCTACTATTTATTACTATTTCCCGAGTAAGGAAAATCTTTTTATAGCCGCTATTGAGGAAAAAGCGGAAGAATTTTTTAATCAATTAAATACTGCTATAGAGAAAGCAGAAAAATTTGAAGATAAACTTTCCTGTTTTCTTAACCTGCCGATAACCTGCATCTTTCAGAATATGCCTCTTTTAGCAACAGCTATGAAGCAAATTCCAGCAGATTATTTTACAAATTTATTGGTAAAGAGAAATGAATATCGTCAAAGAATGAATGATCTTCTGGCTGAGATTATGGATTATGGGAAAAAGCAGGGAATAATAAATGAAAAAATCAATTCTGAACATTTTAGCGAGATGATTAATGACTGGTTTATTATGGGAGATTACTGGAATGAAGGAGATAATAAAAACAGAATCTTGAAGCGTTTGGAAAGGGACCATGACTTAATGGTTCAATTACTTTTATATGGCATTCTTAAACGGGATACAACTAAACCAAGAACAAGAAAACAAGTGATTAAAAGGAAAACCAAATGAAACGCATCATTATTATCATAGCATTTTGTTTGATAGTAGGGATGTTTTGGTCAATAAGCCTGGATGAAAGTATTTCTCTGGCAAAACAAAATAATATGGATTTACTAACTGCCAAAGAAGATTTACAAAAAGCTGACCATACTTACTATCAAGTGCGTGCCAATATCTATCCCCAACTCAATGTTGTAGGTGCTTATAGTCTAAATAAGACCTATCTACCTGATTCGGCTATTGTTCCACCTGTGGACTTAAGCTTAGGACTTGATCCCAACACAGCCAGCGTCAATGATTATTATTTAGCCAATGCGATGTCTGCAGCTCTCAATTCTTTAGTTCCTTCTTCTCCTGTTGAAGAAGGTTCTGTAGCTCTTTCTTTACAGATGCAACAGGTGCTTTTTACCGGTGGAAAATTAAACTATGGTATAAAGACAGCGAATCTTTACCGAAGAATTCAACAACTCAACTATCAATTGAAAGAACAAGATATCATTCTTAAGACCACACAGATGTTCTATTCCTGCCTTTTAGCTGAAAAATTTGTTAATGTACAGGAAGCAGCTCTGGAAACTGCAAGACATCATATGGTTCAAGTAGAAGCTTTTGCTAATGAGGGAATTGTATCTGAATTTGATGTTATGCGAGCTCGTCTGGAAGTTGCTAAGCTTGAACCACAACTGATGCAAGCACAGAGTTCTCGGGATCTGGCTTTATCCGCTTTCCGTAATCAGATTGGCGTTAGAGATTCCACTATTGTTCCCGAAGGCGATTTTGCGCTACCACCAAAATTAAATCTTACTCTGGATGAAGCTTTAACCCAGGGTATGAATAATAGAATGGAACTTGAAATAGCGAGAACAGGAACTGAGGTGGCTGATTTACAATTGAAGACAGAAAAGGCTGGATATTTTCCCAGTCTCGCACTTCAGGCAAGTGCAGCCCTTTATACTAAAGCTGATGAATATACTGTGGAAGGTGATGATTTTGGAACTAATTACAGTGTAGGATTGGGTATTTCCTTTCCCATTTTTAACGGTTTTGCGACTAATGCAAAAGTCAATTCTGCTAAATCCAGTTATCGCCAATCCCAGTATCAATCACAAAAATATGAAGATTTAATCCGTTTGGAAATCACCCAAAATTATCAAAAATTAAGACACGCAGAAGAAAACTATCTCGTTCAAGAAGAAAATATGAAAATGGCAGAGCGTAGTCTACAACTTGCGCAATTACGCTATGAAAATCAAGTGGGTATCCAACTTGAAGTATTTGATGCACAGACCACTCTCTCTGCTATACAATTACAATATTATCAATCAATATATGAAGTCATCTCTGCCACCAGAGAGCTTCAAAAATCTATAGGTATGAATCTTTAAAATGGAGTGAATAAAATGAAGAAAAAATATATCTTAATCATAATTCTAAGTATTGCTCTTTTATTAACTGGTTGTGGAAGAAAGAGTTCGCAATTTAAGACCTTGCAACAGATTCAGAAGGAACAGGGTATCCCCGTGAGAGTGAAGACAGTAGAATTGGATACCTTCGTTCAAGAATTGAGTTATAATGCTTCACTTGGTGGAAGAGAAGAATCGTATGGACAAGCCTTAGTCTCGGAAGTAGTTAATTCCGTCAATGCTAAGATTGGTGACCGTGTTTCTGCTGGAAAAATAATAGTAACTTTCCCAAGAAATACTCCCAGCGCTCAATATGAACAAGCCTTGACTGCTTATAATGCTGCAAAAACTGCTTACGAAAGAATGCGCAATCTATATAATAATGGTGCAATATCCCGTCAGGAATTGGATAATGTAGAAACTCAGTATAAAGTTGCAGAAGCTAATTTAAATGCCAGTGATAAAATGATCAATGTCCGTGCTCCTATAAGCGGTATTATAACAAACATTTCGGTAAGTCCAGGTGAACGTAGTTATCCTGGTCAAAATTTATTCACTATTTCTACCACTAATGGTTATAAAGCGAAACTAATGGTTGCAGATAAGGACGCCTATAAATTGAAGGTTGGCACTCCAGCTACTGCTACCTGGGAAAATATCACTCTTCAAGGGAAAATAAGTAAAATCTCTCTTGCTTTAGACCCACTTCAGAAAGCAATTCCCGTGGAAGTCACTTTTCCCAATAACGGAAATCGTATAAGTTTCGGTTCTACTGCTAAAATTAGATTGCAGATTGTTTCTAAACCCAATTGTATAGTAGTTAATCGTGAGCATATTGTCACCGAAAACGATAAACATTATGTCTGGATTAATCAAAATAATCATGCCATCAAACGTGAGATAACCACCGGTCTGGATAATCAACTTGAATTTGAGGTTACTTCTGGTCTGGAACCTGGTGAACAGTTAATAACTGAAGGAATAAGCTTATTAACTGATAATGCTTTAATAAGAGTCGTAGAATAAGGAGAGATTAATGTTTCTATCCGACCTTTCTGTTGATAGACCAGTCCTGGTCTCTATGGCATTATTTGTATTCATTGTATTTGGAGTGTTAGCCTACTTCTCTATGCCTTTGAATCTAATGCCAGATGTCAATATTCCTTATGTAATTGTTCAATCTATCTATCCTGGCGCTGGACCAAGCGAAGTTGAAACTCAGGTAACTAAAAAGATTGAGGATGCTATAGCCACCGTTAGTCAAATTGATTATATCCAATCCTATTCCCTGGAAAATGTGAGCATAGTAATGGTGGCATTTAAGATGCAAAAAAATGTAGATATTGCCAATCAAGAAATAAAGGATAAAGTTGATGCTATAATTCGTGAACTTCCTTCAAACATTGAAAAACCTATTGTGCAAAAAATGGATGTCAATGCCATACCTTTTATGGACATTATACTTTCTGGTAATCTTGATGGGAAAGCTCTATATGAACTTGCCGATACTAAACTTAAAGACCGTTTTGGTCAAATAGAAGGTGTTGCTCAGGTTGACCTTACGGGTGGCAATAAACGTCAAATTCAGGTTCAATTAAACGACCAGGTGATATTTCAAAATCAAATCTCTTTAGCCCAACTAATGCAAATTCTTGCAGCTCAAAATATGGATATGCCAGCAGGAAACTTTCAAAGAGGTACTCAAGAATATTCTGTTCGTTTGAAGGGTAAATTTGAAAATCTGGATGAGATTGCTAATGCTAATATTCCTACACCGACGGGAATAAAAAAACTTAGAGACCTGGCAAATGTTATTGATGGAGCAGAAGATGTTCGCACGCGAGCGATATATTTTGATGTACCTAATAAAAATTTAGATAATAATATCGTTCATATATCTCTAACCAATGCTTCCGATGCTAATGTTGTAACTATATCCGATGAGGTTAGAAAAGCACTCCCTGCCATAGAAGAAGACCTTCCTGCTGGTGTTAGTCTTAATATTGTGAGAGATACTTCCGATTTTATCAAATCTACAGTTAGTGATACTTTCTCCAATATCTGGTTGGGAATTCTTTTTACAGGTCTAATACTTTTAATTTTCCTGCATGACCTTCGTTCTACTCTAATTGTAGCACTCTCTATGCCTATATCCATCATCTCTACCTTTGTCTTTATGCAGATTGCCGGTTTTAGCTTCAATATGATGACCTTAATCGGTATATCCACTTCAGTTGGTATTTTAGTTTCAAACTCAGTGGTGGTTATAGAAAACATTTTTAGACATAGAGATGAAGGTACACCGGTTAGAGATGCTGCTAAACGAGGAACTGCTGAAATTGCAATAGCCGTTTTAGCCAGTACTTTAACCAATATTGTAGTCTTCTTACCTGTGGCTACTATGGGAAGTCTGGTAGGTCAGTTCTTCCGTGAATTTGCCTATACTGTTACTATTGCCACCACATTTTCATTGATAACTTCTTTCACTGTTACTCCAATGCTGGCATCTCGTATGTTAACAGGAAAAGAGAAAAAGAATAAATTAGGTATTACATTTGATAATATCTTTGATAAATTTGAAGCTTCATATAAGAAGTTTCTTGGCACTGTGTTAAGCTCAAAAAAACATAGTCGGAATATCATTATTATAACAGTAATTTTAGTAGTTGCAAGTTTAGCTATGATGCCAATAATTGGACTTGAATTTATACCAGAAATTGATCAAGGAGAAATGTCCATAACGGTTGAATTACCTGAGGGATATAACCTGGATCAAACTTCAGAGGTATTAGAAATAATTAATCAAAGATTAGCTAATCATAAAGAAATAGAACATATAATTACCAATCTTGGTTCTACCGGATTCGTTAATACGGGAACAAACCTTGCTTCTTCAAGGATAAAACTGGTTGATAGTAATAAACGAGATAAAAATGCAAAACAATTAGCTGAAATATTCAGTAGAGAACTTGCAGATATCCCCAACGCCAAAATTATTGTTAGTGCCGCAAGCTCTGCTATGGGTCAGGGTATGGGTATGGAATTTTATCTGCAAGGACAGGATAATGCTCGTCTGGAACAATTGAAGAATCAGATAACTGAACTCATAAAAGATACTCCAGGATTGATGAATTTAGATACCAGTAGTAAAGGTGGTAGACCAGAATTAACTATCATTCCTAAACGAGACCAGATGTCTGCAGTTAATGCCACAGTCTACGATCTTGCTATGTCTCTTCGTTCAGCAGTTGAAGGTCTGGTTGCAACTGAATATTCTGAAGGAAACAACCAGTATGATATTAAAATTTCTCTTGCCGATGAAGCAGTTGACTCTCCTGAAAAAATAAGGAATCTGACTATACTTATTAATGGTAAACCCTATCTTTTGTCTCAATTAGCTGAGATTGAAGTAAAATCAGGAGCTAATAATATTATTCACCGGGACCGTGCTAAAACAATAGTTTTTACCGGAGAAATAGCTGAAGATGCAACTATGGGTGATGTTATGAATGCAGTACAGGAAAAACTGCAGGGCTTTAATTTCCCCGCAGGTTATGAAATCGTCTGGGGTGGCGGTGCTAAGATGCTGAATGAAACGGTTGTTGCTATGCTACAAGCTTTCTTCCTGGCTGTTTTGTTAACCTATATGATGCTTGCTGCTATTCTGGAAAGCTTCTTACAACCTCTTTTTATTCTGGGAACTGTTCCTCTGGCTCTTATTGGTGTTATTCTTTCTCTATTGATAACGCACCAAACTTTCAATATAGTTTCTATGATGAGTGTGGTTATGCTAGTTGGAGTTGTAGTGAATAATGCTATATTGCTCTTAGATTATGCTAATATGCGTAGAAGACAGGGTATTGCTCCACATGATGCTTTAATGGAAGCAGGCGAAGCCAAACTTAAACCTATAATTATGAGTACCCTTGCTATTATTATTGGAATGTTACCTATGGCTATTGGTATAGGTGCTGCGGGAAGAGAACTTAGAAAACCTATGGGTATTGTTACCATTGGTGGTCTTTTAGTATCAACCTTTATGACACTCGTGATTATCCCTGCTTTCTATTATATGGTTATTCAAAAAGAAAATAACAAAAAAAATGGGAAAAATAACCAGGTGCCACAAATAGAAAATCAATAAAATAACTTCACTCGGGAAGCTGAGAATATTATAACTCTCAGCTTCCTGTGTTTTTTCTTGACAATTATTATTCTTTTATAATGCTTAATTAATAATTAAATCCCAGATAAAGGAGATTCTAATGAAAAAGATAACATTGTTGGTGACCCTGTTGATATTAACATCATTTTTAATGGCAGTTCCAGTTGCTAAACATCAGAAACAGTTGGATTGTGGAGCAGGTCTTTTCAATACTCATTTACCCATTTATATGGGATTGGATTATGGTTTGACTGAGAATTCCACTGTAGGTGGTGGATTATCAACTTCATTCTATGATCATGGCAACAGGTTTGATATTTATGGGAACTGGAATTATCATTTTGTTAATCTTCTCTCAATGCCACATAATACTGACCTTTATGCTGGGCTAAGTCTATGCTTTGATGCCTGGTTTGGTCACGAAGGACATGAAGAGGACCATAAGTCAGTTCTTATTTTAACTGGTCAAATCGGTGGTCGTTATTATTTTAATAACAATTTAGGTATCCATCTGGAGATTGGAGGATGTCCTACTGCTAATGCAAAAATAGGCATTTCTTACAAATTTTAGGTTCAAAAGTGAAGCTAAAAAGTTAATTTGGTTTTTACCTGCTTAACATTAAGATATTAGTAAATACCTACAGAAGGAATATATAATGATAGAAAAAGAAAAAATTGAAGAGATACTAAATCGTATCAGGCCATCTATTCAGGCAGATGGTGGAGATGTAGAATTGGTCACTATCCGGGAAGATAATGTTATTGAATTGCGTCTTAAGGGTGCCTGCAATGGATGTCCAATGGCTACCCTGACCTTAAAAGCGGGAATTGAACGGATAATTAAAGAAGAAATCCCGGAAGTTGTAGAAGTTATAGCTGTAGCTTAATAGCTTACTACCCTTATCTCTGATTTTAGTAAAAAGTAGAAGGTTGAATTATTTTAACCTTCTACTTTTTTATCCATCCATTATCTTTAACGATTAAATATACTGCTATTTTAAGCATCTATTCTAAGAATAGATTTTGATTGTTACCTAAAGGATAAATTCAATTTTTTCTTACTTATGCTTTAAAACCTATTGGTTTGTTTTCTGGAACACCCTGAACTTTTATTTCTCCATATTGACTTTCAAAGCTTTCAATATTCTTTTGCAGAAGATTCAGAAATTGTTTTGCATGTTGTGGGGTGCAAATAACTCTGCTATAAATACGAGCATCTGGAAGACCAGGAAGTATACGACCAAAGTCCATAATAAATTCTGATGCAGAATTGGTTATGACAAAAAAATTGGCATAAGTGCCTTCCCCGACATTTTCATCAATTTTAATGTTAATCTGATTAGGTGGTTGAGGTTTATTCATTTTTTTTCGCTCCTTATAATTTATAATAGTTCTTGATGATTAATCATTATTCCAGAAGACTGTATTTTATGCAAGAGATTATTATAATGTTTTGATTTTTTACAAAGTTTTGAACAACCAAGGATAATTAGATGTTCTTGAGCACGGGTGATAGCCACATTAAGTTTTCTATTTACTCTCCCATCACTTGAAAGAGCTTCAGTAAGATTTAAATCGTTCTCATTATGCAAAGGTAAGCTGATAATAATAATCTTTCTTTCCGAACCCTGAAAGCGTTCCACTGTATCTATGGTAATAGCTTTCATATCAGTTGGGAGTTCTTTATAGATAGCCTGTATCATCACTCTGAAAGGAGCTACAATACCTACATCTTTATCATAATTCTGAATAATGTTATATTGTTTAAATACTTTTAAAATCTGGATTATATACCGCACTTGCAGAGGGTCATAAAAAAGATGTTCTGAAACTGGAAAGTCTATCCAAACGAGACGAGAATCAACCAGAATATTTCCTTTAGGGATGAGATTTTGCTGTTGTTGCGGTAATTTTGATATGAGAGCATCAGCATAATATTCTTGCACTAAATTGGCAATCTGCTTATGCATTCTATAGTGTTCGTTCAGCATAGTAATAGAATGATTCCATCCTTTAGCTTCGCAAACCTGGAATAATCGTTCCATCATTGATTTATTGTAGTAGTCATAGCACAAGCTCTTAAGCTGTGTATTTTTAAATTGAAAAGTTTCCTTAGTCTGAAGAGTAATTGGAGGAAGTTGATTTTGGTCTCCTACCAGGATAGTCTTCATCACTTTAGCTATTATCCCAAGAATATTATTTTCAATTATTTGAGAAGCTTCATCAATTACCAATTCATCAATCTTGACAATATTTAACATATCCTTCAACCAGGCATTACAACTTTGCACTGTAGCTACCCAGATGCGATTTCTTTTGATAATCTCTTCTATTTCTTCAAAATCTTTATCCGCTATAAGCTGGTCTAAAAGTTCTTGATTAATAGTTTCCGATTGTCCCGTGCGAATAAAAGGAATTGATTGTTTCTTCAGGTTTAAGCAAATCTCATCCACTGCTCTATTGGTGAAACTTAGAATCAGAATATGATGTTCTGTCTCTTTAAAAACTTTTTCAATATAACGAGTGAGTAATCCCGAAGTTTTTCCGGTTCCTGGAGGTCCTTGAACGATAAAATAATCTTTAGCAGCAAACATTCTTTCCACAACATTATCTATACTATTTGGCTTAGCAGGATTCAAAATTCCTGGATTAGGTTCATTGATACCAAGAAAAAGTTGCCGTTTTCCGCTGTTATCTTGCAAAAAATCAAAAAGTGAACTTAAGGGTGCATAGAGAGCACTTTCCATAATGTCGTGTTCCATAGCCCAAATATCGGGTTTAGATTCTTCATTTTTTTTCCAGCCACCATTCAATTGCACTTTCACCCTTTCTCTATCAATATATTTTATCTTGCCACGGATAATTTCCTGTTCTTCAACTCGTATTTTTTCATTATAAAGTACAACCATATCACCAATTCTGAAATCCGTTATAATATCTTCATCAGGAATAGAAAACCAGAGTTCATTAAATTCTGTTTTCTCCAGTTTTAATGAGGTTAATATCCGATAGTGTTGTTTCTTTGCATTTATACTTTCTTGCCAGAGTGCATTATAACCAAAGATACTGTCCCTACTTAATCCACCTGTTTTTTCATACCATATTTCTCTACAGAGCAAACGAACCTGCTCCAGGAACCATTCATATTCATAATCTTTCAGGTTTTGAAGTGTTGCAATAATCTTGCTTTGCTTGGCTTCTCTCAAATTATTATCAGATGATATTTTCTGTCCTTTTATCCAATCAAAGAAAGATGACGGGTCTATTGCCAGATTATGCATCAGACCTACAATACGGTTTCTGCACATTATCAATTCTTGTTCTAAAGCCATTTCGCTGTTTATATGACGAAGAGCATTTTCTCCAGCAGCAGAATAGAAAATACTGGCATATCCAAGTGGAGTTCTGCCATTTTTCCTTAGAATCATATTATAGGCTAATACCTGCATCTTATTATTCTTCCAGGCATCATATGTATGAGCCTTACCGCTTTTCAATTCTACAATATGTCTTTTTCCATCTTTTTCATAAAGAATATCTACCCTACCCTGTAAACCATAATCTGGACTGAAGAAACTTAGCTCCAGTTGAACCGGGACATTGCTAAGGGATTCGGCAAAGTCCTTTAATGCGGGATAGTGTATTCTGCGTATGTTTTGATAAATGTTAAGAACAGTATTTTTACCCAGAGCTACCAGAGAGATAGGTTGTTTAATCAGGCTTTTCTGGAATAATTCTTTGAAAGTTATATCTGGTGTTCTTATCAATTCATCCAGAATGTTATTGACGATAATACCCTGAATCTGTTTTTCTGAGGAAGGTTCATTAATCATCCGATTGAGTATATATTTCTCTGGATGCATCTCATCATCATTAAAACATTCTGCTAAATAACTGGCATCAATCAGAAAATCTGGTTCTAAAACTATCAGAGTAGTCGGATTGCTTTGATAATTTTGTGCTCTTCCTTGAATAGGAGTTAGACGAAAACATTTAAGAGTGCAATATTGCCAGAGATTTTTTGCAAGATAACTCCATTTTTTACCTGCATCATCCATATCATTCAAATAAATTGTACACTCTATACCTTCTTCCAAAGTGCCAATTATCTTTAATCCTGTATCTTTATCATTATTCTTCAGGACCTCCCAGCCTTTTACTACACAGAGTAAATCTTTCCTCTTTTGAGGTAAAAGTGGAGGGAAAGCTTTAGCTTGATTTTTGCTAAGATAATCATCTATAAAAGAATCTTTTATTTCAGGATTTAACCATCTTAGAAACTTATTTATGGCAAAGATAGAGCTCAGCCATTCTTGTTGATTAGGTTGATAATCATCCTCGTGAGCAGCCTTATTGGATAGAATCCTAAGTTGATTGAGCTGAAAATCTATCTCTGATGGGAGATCCATTTGCTCCTGGATATATTTCATTCGGGCAAAAAGACCACTGAAACTCATATTACTATTTTCACTAAGTTTCTTATACACTGATTCCAGAAGCTGGCGTAATAGCAGGAACTTATTCTTCAAGTTTGCATCAGAGATAATAATATCTCGTAAACGAGAAAGGACTTGAAGGATAAAATCTTGCTCCATTGCCGACATCACTTTTTAATAAGCAATTAATAATGATTTAAGCGAATTATTCATTCTCTTCGGTGGTAGTAAAAAAAGCCTCTATAAAATTTTTGACATCAAAAGGCTCCAGGTCATCAAGGGTCTCTCCCACTCCAAGAAATAGCACCGGAAGATTAAGATTATGTTTTAAATTGAAAATTATGCCACCTTTAGCAGTTCCATCATATTTTGCCAGGACTATACCAGTTAAAGGTATGGCTTTACTAAAGTTTGTCGCCTGAGAGATAGCGTTTTGACCAGTTGTAGCATCTACTACTAAAAGAACCTGATGAGGAGCATCAGGAATAAGTTTTTTTATTGTGCGGTCAATTTTACTGAGTTCTTTCATCAGATTTTCACGCGTATGTTGCCTTCCTGCCGTATCTATTAGAACTACATCATAATCTTTAGCCAGAGCGGAAGCTATACCATCATAAACTACTGCGGCAGGATCGGCATTTGATTGTGATTTAATAAGAGTTGCACCTGCTCGTTCTGCCCAGATTGCTAATTGTTCTATTGCCGCAGCACGAAAAGTATCTGCTGCTATAATCATAACTTTTTTACCCTGTTGAATAAATCTATGAGCCAATTTTCCTATACTGGTAGTTTTACCAACTCCATTAACACCAACAAATACGATAACATAGGGTTTAGCATCTATTTTATCTAAAAGATTTGTTTCCTCATTGTAATCTTTTAATAGAATCTCTTCCATTATTTCTTGTAAAGCTCTTTGCACTTCTTCAGGGTCACTAATTTTATCCAATCTTATCTTTTCACGCAAAGTTTTCATTATCAAGTCGGTCATTTCTACACCAGTATCACACTTTAAAAGTATCTCTTCAATCTGTTCCATTAATTCTTCATCAACTTTTCCTCTAAGTTTTACTGCTTCAGCAATCTTGCCTAAAAAACTATTTTTTGTTCCTGCCAGTTTTTTCTTCAAATTATTAATTATGCTCATTAAATTTCTCCACTGTTAATTTCTATTTTCTCCCTGATGCAATTAAGAAATAAATGCAGGGAAAGGATTTATCCAGAGTCAATATCAGTTTATGATTGACATCTATATTACCTTCCATAAATTGTATTAATAGCTTTAAGTCAATAAAAATTAATGAGGAATATATGATTAAAGGGAAGTTTAAGCCTATCCTTTTGCTGGTTATATTATTTCCCTTAATAGGAGCCTTTTTAGGCTATCTTTTAACTGCTTCAACGCAGGATAATACTACACAGGTAGTTAGTTCTTCTACTGATGAATCCGTAATGGTGAAAGGACCTTATCCTGTTCCTGAGCCATTGAGTAAAGAGTTAACTTTGGTAGAATTGACTTTTTATCTGGCTCTACTTTGTGGAATAGTAGCACTTGTTTATCATTATCTATCTTCATCTATTGCCTGGATTGCTGTTATTTTTTTGCCTTTGATTTTTTGTATTCTGTATCTTGAAAGAACGGGTTTGTCATTAACTCTATTTTATCTTCCCACTTTAGCTCTTTCAGTTTTAATAACGGTAATGATTCAATTCGTTTTCTTTAATAAAAAGGTATTGCCCTTTCGCTTAATTCTTTGTACTTTACTTGGTGCAGGTATCATAACCATATATCTTTATTCTCTTTATCTATTAACATCTACCCCATTTACTAAATCAGATGGGTTAGCATTCTTCTGGACGAGTATAATTTTATTTGTTTTTGTCCTTTTTGGAATTTCACTGGCTGATATGTTTATTGTGCGTAATCAGAATAGGCATATAAAAGCCAAACAACCAGAAATTGAGGAGTATGATAATCAAGATGATTGAAGACCGAGATTTCTTCGTTCTGGACAATGTGCAGGACAAAATTTATACACCTGCAGTGTTTGGGAACGAAAAACAGCTTTATATAGAGATTGGCTCAGGTAAGGGAGAGTTCATTTCTCAGTATGCACTTTTACATCCAGAATGGAATTTCTTAGGTTTTGAAGCTCGTGAAAAAAGGATTCGTAATATTTTAAAAAAGCTCTCTCCTAACACACATCCAAATGTTAGATTAGTAAAGATGCTCGTCAATTCTAATATTGCTTCTATCTTACCACCAGAATCTGTTCAGGGAGTTTTCATTCAATATCCCGACCCCTGGCCTAAAAAAAGACACCATAAACGTCGTTTAATTCAGCAAGATTTTCTGAACGCTCTGGCTACTATAATGGTGCCCGATGGGGAAGTACATATTTCTACAGATGACCTGGATTATGCTAACTGGATTGCAGAGGAATTTCTCAAAAATCCATATTTTACTTCAGTGCAGGATGAAATAATCCAGAAAATTCCCATTATGGAGAATCATATCACCAGCTGGTATGAACAAAAACAAACGCATAAGGGCATCTCTCCAAATTATATGCTGTTTAAGCGGATATAATTTTCCGATTCTTTACTACCAAATAAATTACTTTGTTTACTCTAACTGAACTAACAAATCATAAACTCTGGTTAGCTCCAATGGCAGGTTACACGGATCGTGCTTTCCGTCATCTATGCAAAGAAAATGGTGCAGATGTGATGGTAAGCGAAATGGTTAGTGCTGATGGACTCATCCGAAACACAAAAAAGACTCTTCCCTATATCTTATTTGATGACCTGGAACGTCCTTTGGGTATCCAAATCTTTGGTTCAGACCCATATATTATGGCTAAAGCAGCAGAGCTATGTTTAGCCTGGAATCCTGATTTTATAGATTTGAATATGGGTTGTCCAGCAAAAAAAGTGGTTCGTAAAGGAGCGGGAGCAGCTTTAATGAAAAATCCAGCACTGGCAGCAGATATTCTGCGAGAAGTCAAAGCAGTGGCTTCTGATCAATGCTTTGTTAGTGCTAAATTTAGGAGTGGTTGGGATTTTAATTCTTTAAATTATCTGGAGTTTGGTCTAATTCTGGAAGAAGCTGGAGCAGATTTTTTATGTCTGCATCCTCGCACTCAATCTCAAGTATTTTCAGGAAATGCTAATTGGACACATATTGCCGAACTTAAAAAACACCTTTCTATACCCTTAATTGGAAATGGTGATATCCAAACCCCTGAAGATGCGCTTAAAATGTATGAAGAGACTGGATGTGATTCTATTATGATTGGTAGAGGTGCTCTGGGTAAACCCTGGATTTTTAATCAGATACATCAAATGGAAAAAACTGGTGATTACACTCCTGCAAACCGTAAATTAATCTTAGAAAATATGTTTCGTCATATTGACCTGGCAACACATTTTAAACCTGAATCTATGGCAGTTAAAGAATTAAGGTCTCAACTCTGTTTCTACACCAAAGGTATTATAGGTGGAGCAGAATTAAGAAAGGCTATTAATCACGCTATAAGTGCGGAACAAATTAAGGAGTTGATTAAAAGTTGTGAAGGTCTGAAATATTAATATAATTGTCTTCCTTCTTTTTACCCCGAAAATATACTTAATTATTTTTATATATTAATATTTATTGCTCCTTCTTGACTCTCTCCTGTCTCTTTCCTGTCTGCATAATCAAGATAAAGCTAAGAGAGACACAAGATAGAGGCAAGAAAGAACTGATTGAAAAATCTTAGTTTTATATATATAAATATAAACTATTTAAAAACATTGAATAATAGGGTTAAGTAAATTAAGAACTAAATTGAGGGAAAATAATGCTTATTTCTCGTTCTGCACTTTCCTTGCTATCAGAAGCATGAACTGCGTTTTCCGTTATACCTTCCGCGTAAAAATCCCGAATAGTGCCTGCTTTTCGTTCTTCTGGATTAACATCACCTATTAAATCTCTCAAATCTTCAATGGCATTATCTTTTTCTACGATAATCCCTACACAGGGTGCAGAACACATAAAATTAACCAGCCGGTCATAAAAGCTTTTCCCTTTATGCATTTCATAAAAAACACTGGCTAATTCTGGAGTAAATCGGATAATATTAATATATTTGAGATTAAAACCAGCCTGCTCAACCATAGCAATGATATGCCCTATATGATGATGTACCACAGCATTAGGTTTAATAATTAGCAGGCTTTGCTCAATCATCTGGCTTTGTAGACAGTTTCTATATAATCCAGAGCAGCAACTTTTATAGCAATATCACGGTTTAACACCTGACTCATTTTAATTTTATGCATCAGAATTTCAGTCCAGATATCGTAAATTTCATTGGGCTTGAAATCTATAGTTGTATACATTTTAAGCATTTCAGTGTAGAAGCTATCTCTATCAGAATCTACTCTTCCGATAACCAGTTTATAGCTATCAAAACAGACATCATATTCTTTGTAACGCACATCAATAACGGCATAACCGAGTTTGAGTAAATTATCATAATTAACTTGAAAACCTTCCATATTTGGCATTTTCTAACTCCCTATAAATTTCTCGACAAAAAGCAGGAACTCTGCAATTATGTATCCATAGTTTAATAGAAAAGGTAAAAGTCAAGCAAAAACTAAAAGAAATAAATCTGCATCCTATTTTATACGATAAGCAGAATAAGAATGGAGGAGCTGGTTATTTATCCAGCAAGAAGAAGGAGAAATAAGAATAAAATATGAGTATCTTCAAATTACATAGTGATTATCTTCCCCGAGGTGACCAACCTGAAGCAATCGCTTCATTAACCGAAGGTCTGCGTCAAAACAAACGCTATCAAGTCCTTCTTGGTGTTACTGGCAGTGGGAAAACCTTTACTATAGCCAATGTTATCGCTCAATTTGATAGACCGGTGCTGGTTCTATCACATAATAAAACTCTGGCAGCACAGCTTTATGGAGAATTTAAACAACTTTTTCCTGAAAATGCGGTAGAATACTTCATCAGTTATTATGATTATTATCAACCTGAAGCTTATATTCCTGGTAAGGATATCTACATTGAAAAAGATGCAGATATTAATGAACAGATAGATAAATTGAGACTTAGAGCAACGATGAGTTTAATGGAAAGAAGAGATGTGATCATCGTAGCCTCCGTTTCCTGTATATATGGTTTAGGTGTTCCAGAAGATTATAGAGAAGCTTTAATACACCTGGAAACAGGAATGCAAATAGAACGAGATGAACTTTTAGAAAAGCTCATAACAGCTCACTATAGTCGTAATGACATTGCCTTTGAGAGAGGGACTTTCCGGGTTAGAGGGGATATTGTAGATATTTATCCTGCATATCAAGAGCATTTTGTACGGGTGGAATTCTTTGGGGATGAAATTGTTAGAATAGAAAAGTTCCATCCTGTTACCTACCAAAGTCTGGAAGAAGTGGCAGAATATTCAGTTTATCCAGCTATCCATTTCTTAACCAATCCTGATCGTTTAAAAAGAGCCATCGCCTCTATTGAAGCAGAATTAGATGAAAGAGTAGCCTATTTTCTTTCCCAGCAAAAATATCTGGAAGCAGAAAGATTGCAGAGCCGCACTAAATTTGATCTGGAGATGCTGACAGAATTAGGCTATTGTTCTGGAATAGAAAATTATTCTCGTCATCTGGCTGGAGCAAAACCTGGCGAACCTCCTAAATGCCTCCTGGATTATTTTCCTGAAGATTTCCTGATGGTGATAGATGAATCTCATGTGACTATTCCCCAAATCCAGGGAATGTATGCAGGAGATTATACGCGAAAGAAAAATCTTGTGGAATACGGATTCCGTCTACCTTCCGCTTTTGATAATAGACCTCTCCGTTTTGATGAATTTCAGAATTATATGCATAATGTCATCTTTGTCTCTGCAACCCCAGCTGATTATGAACTCAGTCTCACTAATGGAGAAGTGGTTGAACAGGTTATTAGACCAACAGGTTTACTGGACCCGGAAATAGAAATAAAACCTATCCGTAATCAGGTGGATGATCTCATCCATCAAATAAGGGAAAGAGTGGAAAAAAATCAGAAAGTTTTAGTGATGACACTAACAAAAAGAATGAGTGAAGACCTCAGTCAATATCTGCAAAAAGCGGGAATAAAAAGTAAATATCTGCACAGTGAAATTGATTCTATAGAACGAGCTCAGATTATCAGAAGTCTCAGATTAGGTGAATTTGATGTAATAGTTGGTGTCAATTTATTGCGTGAAGGTCTGGATTTACCGGAAGTATCCCTGGTTGCTATTCTGGATGCTGATAAAACAGGATTTCTTCGTTCTACTCGTTCTTTGATCCAAATTTCTGGAAGAGCAGCAAGAAATGTGGATGGTAAAGTGGTCTTATATGCAGATGAAATCACTGATGCTATCAAGAAGACTCTGGAAGAAACTAATCGTCGTAGAGCTAAGCAACTGGCATATAATCAAAAACACGGTATAACTCCTCAAAGTATCAGCAAAACTATTCAGCAGATTATGGAATCTACTGCTATTGCTGAAGGCTATGATGCTATGGAAAAGAAAGCTAAATCAAATTATTTCCGAAAAGAGGATTTTTACGAATATCTGGAACTGGATAATAAAGAAAAATTACTCCAGATTCTGAAAAAGGAAATGAAACAAGCTGCAGCCAAACTGGATTTTGAAAGAGCAGCAGAATTACGTGACACTATTGCTGAATTAGAAAAACCAGCTGAATCCTGAAACTTTAATTACCTGGAAAAATAAAGTCTCACACCTAAAGGTCTGTGATCAGAAATGATAGAAGAATAAGTACTCCAGGAACCCATATACTCTTCTACCTTGATTACCCGACATATACTATCTGCTTGAGCAAAAGCATCAAATAGTTCGTTGGTGATTAGAATATGGTCTAAATGTGAAGGTGGACTATAATGAGGGTAAGAGACATTATCATATGAAGGATTTAGAGCTATAGGATAATCAGCAAAGTAATATTCATCTGGTTTATCCAGAAAAACCTGAAAGACATTAGTGGAAGGAGGCTCGGCTATTTGGTCATTCATATCTCCTACCACTATCACTCTACTATCAGGAAAATGTTCAGTGATATACTGGTCAAGTTTTTGACAGGCAAGTCTTCTTCGCACTTCTTCGTCCCAGGCATCATTTTCATCTATATAATCATCTCCTAAAGCTTTAAGATGATTGTTTATACAGATGAAATTCACTCCTTTATAATTAAAATCAAGAACATAAGGAGGTCTGGGAAATGGATTGTTCTCCCCTATAAAAATAGGATAAATATTATTAACCTGTATGGTTTCAGTATTATAAAGATAGGCAAGTTGATAACCACTGGTAGCATTAGAAACTAAAGCTTTATACTGTGGAATAGCACTTTCCAATTGATAAAAAGCATTCTGATCCATTACTTCCTGACAGGCAATTATATCAACTTTAAATTGTGGTATTATCTGAGAGATAGTTTGAACTGTATTATCATTTAAAGGGAATGTTTTAAGATTCCAGGTGACTACTTCCAGAGTAGATTCTGTACCAAATTCAAGAATACTCACATTATCAGGTGGAGTCAGCTTATGATTAGTTCCACAACTAAATAATAGGCATATCGTTAATATTAATAATAGGGTTAATTTTTTATTGTGCCACATTTTCTATCCTTAATTTTATGTCTTTTATGAAATAATAATATTAAGCATAAAGCTTGCCAAATTGTAAAGGATTATTTTTATAGATATCTTACTTCTTTACGGAATGTTTTTTGCATATTATAAAAGTATTACTTCTGGAGGATTATTGATGAAGCGATATTTATGGATAGCTATAATGCTTGCAGTATGCTGTTTAGCCGCAGCTATGAATGAAAACTACACTACCACAACTACAGGACTGATTGCTCATCTGGAAAATGTTCGGGTAGCTCCAGTTTTAGAGCAGCCTAAAGAAACTGAAGAATTTCCTGAGACCACTCTCATTTCTAAAACTTTTGCTTTACCTTATAATTCTATAGATTTGCAGGTGCAAAATCTTCAATGGAATGTTTTTGATAGTTCAGGTAATTTTCTTTACCAGGAACAATTAATAGAACAGGATGTTTTGAGAATTGGAAACAGCTTTACTTTTCGGGAAATGAGAGGCTATACTATCTTGATTGAAACACAAATTAATAGAGATGAAACTATCCGTACCCTTGCTTCGGCAGATTTTTCTCTTACCGGCTCAGAACCTATAGAAATACCAGAAAATGCCTCTCCATCTTTTATTGATGCTTATAAATCTTTAGCAGACAATTTTCAAACTTCCTATCTTCGTGATTTGCCTCTTTCGCGTCCTAAAATGCTCATCATCAGCCACACTAACCTGGCAAATTATCAGACTGAATTTATCAAATGGAAGAAATCACAGGGTTTTGAAGTTTATGTTGCTTATAAATCCGATATAGGTAACACAGTTAACGATTTCAAACAATTCATCCAGAACCACTATAATCAATACCATTGCGACCATTTGCTGCTTTTAGGAGATGTTACCAATCAGGGTACTTATAGCATTCCCACTGCCTTTTTCCCCTCTCCTGAATATCAAGAAAACGATGCGGATGACAATCAATATACCTTTATTGAAGGAAATGATTATTTCCCGGAAATGTTAGTAGGACGCTTTTCTTTTAATGATATAGCAGAATTTATGTCAATGGTTAATAAATCCGTAAGCTATGAAAAAACACCCTATATGTCCAATACCAGCTGGATGACAAGAGGATTAGCCGTAGCAGGAAACTATGCAGAAGGTGGTCTCCGTCCAACTACTCCTATAGAAATGTCTCGCTGGCTAAGAGATAAGATGTTAAATTTTGGTTATACGGCTGTAGATACAGTTTTCTATCCTCCAACCTATCCAGGAACATCAAATATTATAACTTCCATTAATCAGGGAGTGCAATTTGTGAGTTATAGAGGTTGGGGTGATGCTAATGGTTGGCATTATCCAGCTTTTCATATACCAGACCTTGCTACCACACAAAATGGTCCTCGTATGCCTGTGGTCTTTTCTATCGTTTGTAATACAGGTGATTTTGCTAATACAGTTAATCCCAGTTTTGGCGAAAAATGGATGCGAATGGGAAGTGTAGCTCAACCTAACGGCTGCGTTGCATTTGTTGGTCCTTCAGATTTACATACTAAGACCAGACTTAATAATTCCATAGCCAGTGGTGCTTTTCGTAGCATCTTTGATTATGGGGTACGTTGTTTTGCTACCAGTGTTCTGATGGGCAAAATAGAACTATATAAGAATTTTCCTAATGATATAGGAGAAAATCAATATGTAGGTTTCTACTTCCATGTTTATAATATTCAGGCTGATCCGAGTTTAAAGATGTGGGTCTTGGTTCCTGATACTATATCAGAAAGCGTTATAGAAGGCGGATTAACCTTTGCTCAAAGTGATTCTCATATCCGGATTAATGCTCCTCATCTAAATGGTGCAATGGTCACTGGCACAAAAAATGGAACTGATTTCACGCATAGCCAGATAATAGATGGATTTGCAATCTTACCCATTGACTCTGAAGTTACTGGCAATTTGACTATTACTATAACTAAAGATAATTTTGTCCCGTTAGTTCGCACTTTAACTTGTTCTGAACCTGCTCAAATTGGAATAGAAGATAATAGTGTAGAAGGTTCCATCCTCAATCCTAATACTGAAATCACTGCTCAAATCACTTTGAAAAATTATTCTGATTCTGTTTATACGGTTACTTCTTTATCTATCACCTCAACCGAAGATGCTACAGTAGATTATAACATCCCGCCATTTACCTTGAATCCTGGTGAAACTCAAAATATTAGCTTCAGTATCAGCGGTAATCCTTCTATCTCTCCTCGTAAACCTATTACATTTAGTCTTAGCATACCAGAACATAGTGTCCTTCACCAATTTCAGATGCTGGGTGGTGGAGCAGAATTCACTGTTCTGAATAGTAGTGGTTTTATAGCTATCGGTGAGATCAGTCCTCTTAGTTTACAGATTAAAAATATAGGCACAGCTCCTATGAATGATGCCAGCATAGAAATTATTTCTTTAACTGAGGCAGCGGATTTCCCCAATCCAATTCAGCATATTGGAAACATATCTACAGATGAAACTTTTACTATAAATACTACTATCCAGACAGGTTCTGAAACCTGGAATGGAAGAAACATTCCTATGATGTTGGTTTTAACTGATAATGGCTATAGTACTACCGTCTATTATTCACTAACTGTTGGCACTCCAGCACCTAATTCTCCAACTGGTCCAGATGAATATGGATATTTTGCTTATGATAATTTTGATATCGGATTTGAAGAAGCTCCAAATTATGCCTGGATAGAAACTGACCCCTTACTTGGAGGTCAAGGAACAATCTGGGAAGTTCGTGATGATGGTTCTTATACCATAGATTTACCCTTCTATTTCCGTTTTTATGGTAGAGACTACAATCAGTTGACAATATGTTCCAATGGCTGGATTTCTTTTATACCTACTCAGATGTGTGATTTTTATAACTGTTATATTCCTGCTGCTCTTGGACCTTACACTATGGTTGCAGGATACTGGGATGACCTGAAAGGAATGAAAACCGGAACCGATGAACAAGGTAATGGAATTTTTAACAATATGCGCATATCCAGGTGGTATGATGCTGCAAACAATAGATTTATTATCCAATGGAATGATGCCTATAATCAATATAATATAGACCTGATGGAAAATGCTTCTCTGGAAAAATTCCAGATTATTCTATATCCTCAACCAGATCGTGATGGCGATATTGTCATTCAATATCATACGGTTGATAATCCGGGAGTTACAACTAATTATTGCACTGTGGGAATAGAAAATCATCTTCAGACGGTTGGATTAACCTATACGCATGCTAATACTTATCCTCCCACAGCTCATAACTTACAACCTGGTTTAGCTATTAAATTTACTACCAATCCTCCTGACCACTATGTGGGAAATAATGATGCTTTACAGATTCCTTGCCATCTAGCTCAAAACTATCCTAATCCGTTTAATCCAAGGACCACTATCTCTTTTTTCGTAGCCAGAAGTGGATATACCAAACTCACTATATATAATTCACGAGGAGAGCTTATTCGCACTTTATTAAAGGAAAATGTTCCAAGCGGTAATTATAATATAGATTGGGATGGGAAAGATGATATGGGCAAATCTGTTAGTTCAGGATTGTATCTGTATAAGCTGGAAGTAAATGGAACTAATCAAATTAAAAAGATGCTACTGATGAAATAGATGTAATAATATCTAATAGACATAAATAGTTATTTACACATTGTTATCAAAAGAGCAAAGTCAGGATAATCCTTTATTTTACTATATGTTATAACGGCTGAGAGAAAATCTAAAGAAGCATTTACTTTTACATTGACAAAATAAAACTATTTAAAATAATTGAATAAAGTATAATTTTAAAATGGAGAAATGATGAGCGATCAGTTACAGGACTTGCTCCAGCGTGTTTATGAAGAAGGCGTTAATAAAGCCAAAGCTGAAGCTGAGCAGATTTTAGATAAAGCTAAAGCTGAAGCAGCAAATATTGTTCAGAAAGCTCAAGCAGAAGCCGATAGAATTATTTCGGATGCACGAAAACAAGCAGAAGACCTCAAGAAGAACACTGAATCTGACCTTCAGATGGCAGCTCAACATACCCTCAATGCTGTCAAACAAAAGCTTACTGATATCTTTCTGGATGAAGCTTTTAATACAAAATTGCAAGAAGTTTTTTCCGACCCCCAATTCCTCCAAAAAATGATTCTGGAAACAGTTTCTGCCTGGAAAGAATCAGAAGGCAAGATAATCATCAGTCAAAATATGGAAGATAAATTAGATAAATTCTTTTTACAATCCCTTTCAGAAAGAGCTTCTAAGGGATTGAAAGTAGAATTTTCACCTCAAATGAAAACTGGTTTTGCACTCACTCCGAGTGATGGAAGCTACAAATTAAGTTTCACTGACGAGGATTTCGCTAACCTATTTAAATCCTATCTAAGACCGCGTAGCAATAAGATACTTTTCAAATCATAGGTTATTGATGCACACTCAATATTACTATTTTGTAACTGGGTTACCGGTTATAACAATTGAAGATAGCAAGCTTCCCTTTTCTCCAGATGAGTTTTTGCAGGATGCACAAGAGCATATTACTACCTCTGATTTTCAGCTCTTACGATGGTTGCGTTTGCCTGAAAAAGTGATGGAATTGCTAAATGTAATCTATAATAAAAATGATATGCTACATCCGGTTGATGAAGAAAGCATAAAGTTTTACAATGAATATAAAGAACATCTGAAAGAACGGGCAGGTGAGCCAACCTTACCAGTCAGAAAAGAGTTTAAAATCTTTCCAGATTTCCTGCATAAAATTTTAACAGAACTTTATATGGAAGAAGAATTGCCACCCTATCAAAAAATCAAACATAAATTGCTGGAAGCCACTTATGAATTTTGTTGTAAATCTACAGACGATTTTTTGAATCAGTGGTTCAATTTCAATCGTGATATGCAAAACATCATTATTGCTATCAACGGTAGAGCTCACAATATTGATTATGTTCCCTATCTAATTGGAGAAGGAGATTTGGTGGAAAAACTGGCTAAAGTTCACACTATGGATTTTGGTTTGGGAAAGGATAATGAACTTTTTGAGAATATCTCTCGCATCTATGAACAGAATAATATCCTCTATCGGGAAAAACATTACGATATACTTAGATGGAAATGGATTGATGATTTTAATTTCTTCAATTACTTTAATATAGAACGCATCCTGGGCTTTGATGCACAATTGCGTATGTTGAATCGCTGGATCAAGCTTGAGCCGGTTAAAGGGAAAGAAGTGTTTGAAAGCACTATAGATACGCTAATTAAAAGTTTCTCCTTCCCAGAACAATTTAAAGTTAAATCAATTAGCAAAAAATAGAAGGTTAAGTTTATGACCAAAGGCACGGTTAAGGGAATTATCAGCAACTTAGTTTATGTGGAAGTGGATGGTCCTGTCTCACAAAATGAGATTTGTTATATAGACCTCTATGGAGTTAAACTAATGGCTGAAGTAATTAAAGTAGCAGGAAATATTGCTTACACTCAGGTTTTTGAAAGTACCCGCGGTTTAAAACCTGGAAACACAGTTGAATTCACGGATAAAATGCTACAGGTAAAACTCGGTCCTGGTATGCTATCTAAAAATTATGATGGCCTTCAGGATGATCTTAATAAGATGGAAGGTATGTATCTCACACGAGGTGAATATACTGATCCGCTGGATGAAGATAGTATCTGGCATTTTACTCCTATAGCTAAAGTTAATGATACTGTAGAAGCAGGTGATTGGCTGGGTTCTGTTCCAGAAAACTGGATTGACCACAAGATAATGGTTCCTTTCTTAATGGAAGGGAAATATCAGGTGAAATCTATTGTTTTAGAAGGGGATTATAAGATAACCGATACCATTGCCGTAGTAGTAGATAAAGAAGGGAAAGAATATCCTTTAACAATGGTACAGTATTGGCCAGTAAAACTTCCTATTAAGGCATATCAATCCAAACCACGCCCTTTCAAAACTCTGGAAACTGGTATTCGTACTATTGATACTCTAAATCCTATAGCGGAAGGTGGAACAGGTTTCACACCAGGTCCTTTTGGAACAGGTAAAACTGTGTTACAACACAGTATCTCTCAAAATGCAGAAGCAGACTTGATTGTTGTAGCTGCCTGTGGAGAAAGAGCTAATGAAGTGGTTGAACTTTTCACCGAGTTTCCTGAATTGGATGACCCTCGTACGGGAAGAAAATTAATTGAGCGCACTATTATTATATGTAACACTTCCAATATGCCAGTGGCAGCAAGAGAAGCATCAGTCTATACGGCGATGTCTATTTGTGAATACTATCGTTCTATGGGATTAAAAGTTTTGCTTCTGGCAGATTCCACTTCCCGTTGGGCACAAGCTTTGAGAGAAATGAGTAATCGTATGGAAGAACTGCCTGGTCCAGATGCCTATCCTATGGATTTACCTGCCATCATTTCAAACTTTTATGCCCGAGCTGGATATGTTTATCTGAATAATGGTCAAACAGGTTCTATCACTTTTATTGGAGCAGTTTCTCCTGCAGGTGGTAATCTAAAGGAACCAGTCACAGAATCAACCAAGAAAGCAGCTCGTTGTTTCTATTCACTTTCTCAAGATAGAGCAGATAGCAAACGTTATCCTGCTGTAGACCCTATTGATTCCTATTCCAAATATCTTGAATATGATGAAATCCAGGAATTCTTGAACCAGAATATTGCTCCTGGCTGGGTGGATAAAGTATACAAAGCAAAGGATATCCTCCTTAGAGGAAAAGAGGCTAAAGACCAGATTAATATTCTTGGTGATGATGGTGTTCCGCTGGATTATCATTCTCGTTTCTGGAAAAGTGAATTGATTGACAGAATTATTCTGGTGCAGGATAGCTTTGACTCTATTGATAAATCTACTCCAATGAAGCGTCAGGCTTATATGCTGAATCTTTTACTCAATATATGTGATACCAACTTTGATTTTGAGAGCTACGAGGAATTACAACCCTTTTATTCTCGCGTAATAAATGTTCTTATACAGATGAACTATCAACCATTTCAAGGTGATAAATTCAAAGAATATGAAGCTCAACTGGAATCTATCCTTGCAGAAAGGAGAGTGAAATAATGGCTGGAACTGCATTTCAAAAAATATACACTAAACTAACTCAAATCACTAAAGCTACTTGCACAGTTCAAGCTACAGGAGTGGGAAATGAAGAGCTGGCAACCGTAGGTGGAAGGTTAGCTCAAGTAGTTAAAATTATAGATAATCAAGTTACCTTGCAGATTTTTGAAGGAACTGAAGGTATTGGAACGGATGCAGAAGTCATCTTTTTCGGAAAACCACCAACGCTAAAAGTTAGTGACCAATTAGCAGGTAGATTCTTTAATGCTTATGGAGAACCCATAGATGGTGGACCTGAGATTGAAGGTGATGAAGTAGAAATTGGTGGACCTTCCGTTAATCCTGTCCGTCGTAAGGACCCTTCTGAACTAATTGCTACTGGTATTGCTGGAATTGACTTAAATAATACTTTAGTTACAGGACAAAAGATACCTTTCTTTGCTGACCCTGATCAACCTTATAATCAAGTTATGGCAACAGTGGCTTTAAGAACTAAGGCAGATAAAATCATTCTTGGCGGAATGGGCTTGTCTAATGATGATTATCTGTATTACAAAAATTCCTTTGAAAATGCAGGAGTGATTGATAAGATTATTGCCTTTATCAATACAACGGATAATCCACCGGTGGAAAGATTGCTGGTTCCTGATATGGCTTTAACTGCTGCTGAATATTTTGCTATCCAGAAAAATGAAGCAGTGCTGGTCCTTTTAACTGATATGACTCTTTATTGTGATGCTCTTTCTATTGTGAGTAATCGTATGGACCAGATTCCTTCCAAGGATTCAATGCCAGGTTCACTTTATTCAGATTTAGCCAAAATTTATGAAAAAGCGGTGCAATTTCCAACTGGCGGTTCCATAACTATTATTGCCGTGACAACTATTTCTGGTGGTGATATCACTCATGCTATTCCTGATAATACCGGATATATCACTGAAGGACAGCTTTATTTAAGAAGGGATACGGATATAGGTAAGGTTATCATAGACCCAGCCAGATCTCTTTCTCGTTTGAGAAACAAAGTTATTGGAAAACGCACTAGAGCAGATCATCCTCAAGTGATGAGTGCTTCCGTTCGTTTAAATGCAGATGCAATGAATGCAAGAACTAAATTGGAGAATGGCTTTGACTTAACTGATTACGATCAGCGTGCATTGCAATTTGCCAGGGATTATGCAGAACAGATTCTGGCTATTGATGTGAATATTGATACAGAAGAAATGCTGGATAAGACCTGGGCACTTTTCCGTAAGTATTTCACACCTGAAGAAGTGGGTATTAAAGACGAATTTATGAAGCTTTACTGGAATAAGGAATGAATCTCAAGTTTCAATATAATAAGATTGCTCAACTCCAGCTGGAGAAGCAGCTTAAAATCAGACAAAAAGCACTTCCTACTCTAAAGAATAAGGAATCTGCTCTTCGTATGGAAGTGAAACGTGCTCGAGACAGTGCTTTGGAATTGGACGGAAAGATTAAATCCAGAATAAATGAACTGGAACCTATTATGAAACTCTGGGCAGAATTTGATCCCAGCCTCATTAAAGTTGAAAATGTGGAGTTTCTTGCTCGTAAAATTGCCGGAGTACCTGTTCCTATTCTGGGAAATATACAGTTTGAGATTAGTGAATATGACCTTTTTAGTACACCTTCCTGGTATCTTGATGGTATAGAAATGATAAAAGAAATAGCTGCAATGAGAATTGAACGAGAGTTCTTCTGGAGAAAAATGCTTATCTTAGAACAGGTGCGAAAAAAGACCACTCAAAAAGTTAATCTCTATGAAAAAGTCCAAATTCCTATCTATGAGGATGCCATCAGAAAAATTAAGCGTTTCCTGGAAGATGAAGAAAATCTTTCCAAAGCTTCTCAAAAAATTCTGAAAACTCGTATTAGCCAGGAGGCTGCAGTATGATAGAAAAAATGCGGAAATATACCTTTGTTCTCTATCATCAGGACTATCAAAAATTCCTGGCTGACCTGCAAAAACTCGGTGTGGTTCATCTGGTTCAAAATACAGAAGAAAGAACGGAAACCTTAATCCAGAATATGCAACAGCTTGAAGAATATGCGGAACAGCTTAGGTTTTTAAAAAAGCTTGGCTCTACTTCTGAGAAAACTTCTATCTCCTATCCATCTCAAGTATTGCTACAGAAAATTCAACAGGCAAGAGAAGAAAAAGAAAAGTTGGAGCGTCTTGCAGAAACTTTACGCAAACAAATCCGGGAATTGGCACCCTGGGGTCATTTTGATTATGATCTGGTTAAAAAGCTTCAGCAATCTGGGATTAAGGTTGCGTTTTACACCTGTCTTAAGAACCATTTCAAACCTCAATGGTCAGAAGAATATGCTGTTCAGATTATAAATGAAGTTAATGGGATACTTTATTTTGTAGTTTTATACACGGATGAAAAACCTGATATTGAAGCTGAACCCTTTAGTTTCCATCAACATACATTAATGGAGTTGGAATCCCAGCTTAAAAATATAGAAAATCAGATTAAAGATATAGATGAATATCTATACAACATTGCTCCTACGGCAATTGAGATATTCAGTAACAAAATTGAAGACCTCAGTAAGACCTGTGAATATGAAGAAGCTGTTTTACAGGGAATTGATGAAGCAGAGGGTAAAATTAAAATTTTGCAAGGCTTTATCCCTCAAAGATTGGAAAAGGAACTCGTACAATTCCTGGAAAGTGAGAATGTGATATATTTTGCTGCTGATGCCACCGTAGAGGATAATCCTCCTGTTAGCCTCACCAATAATTGGTTTGCTCGGTTATTTGAACCTATTAGCAAAATGTATATGCTACCTTATTATAATGAGTTTGACCTTACCCCATTTTTTGCACCTTTCTTTATGCTTTTCTTCGGATTTTGTAATGCTGATATCGTTTATGGGATAGTCTTCATTCTTCTTAGTTTATTAATCTATCGTAAAGTAAAGAATCCAGCCATCAAAAGCATAGGATTATTAGGTGTTATTTTTGGCACATCTTCTATGATAATGGGATTTCTAATGGGCTCAGCTCTGGGCTTTGATTTAAAGAATACTGCCTTAGACCCATATATTCTTATTCGGGATAACAGCCAGATATTTAATCTTTCGCTTTTACTGGGTGCCATTCAGATTTTATTTGGAACTATTATTAACGGTGTTAAACAAGCAAAGCAAAGTGGTATAAAATATTTCCTGGCACCTCTGGGAACCTTCTTATTCTTATTATCTTTAACCGTGTTAGGTGCTGGACTTTTAGGGGTAGATAATAGTTCTATCACACCTTATACCAAATACCTTTTATGGATCGGTTTGGCTTTGATGCTACTTTTCAATAATCCCGCTAAGAATCCACTGGTGAATATACTCAGTGGCTTATGGTTATTATACAATGTTGTAACTGGCTTTTTTGGTGATATTCTATCCTATATCCGTCTATTTGCTTTAGGTGTTTCCAGTGCTATTCTGGGTATGGTGATTAATTCTATTGGATTACAATTTTTAAACATTAAATTTGTGGGACCTATTATCTTCTTTATATTTATGGTAGCAGGTCATACTCTAAATATTGCCTTAGGAGCATTAAGCGGTTTTGTGCATCCTTTACGTCTTACCTTTGTAGAATTTTATAAAAATGCAGGATTCCAGGGACCTGGTATTCCATATCAGCCCTTTGGACATAAAAAAATGATAAAAATATAAACTGGAGGTTAAATGCCTTACATTCTTTTACAAGCAGGAAATTCAGCAACACAAGCTCTAGCTAACTCTGGACACTCTACTGCCTATATTTTAGCCTGGATAGGTCTCTTTTTAATGGTAGCACTATCTGGAATAGGTTCTGCCTGGGGAACAGTTATTGGTGGAAGTGCTACTATTGCCGCTATGAAAAAAAGAGATGATGTTTTTGCTAATTGTATGATTTTATCTGCGCTACCTGGAACTCAAGGATTATATGGATTCGGTGCTTTCTTTATTTTGAAAGGTTTTGTCGTTGCAGATATTAATATGATTACTGCAGCTGCTATTTTTGGCGCTGGATTAATTTCTGGGTTAGTTAACCTTATCTCAGCATATTTTCAAGCAAGAGTTGTAGCTACAGGTATTGAAAGCATTGGTAATGGTCATAATGTCTTTTCCAACACCCTAATTTTAGCCGTGTATCCTGAACTTTATGCCATTATTTCTTTTGCTGCTTGTTTCCTTATCAGCGCAGCATTACCTCTTTAAAAAATTGTGCATACTTAAGGTTAGAACAGGGAAATTATGTTTCCCTGTTCTACCTTAAATATTAAGAGGATTTTATGGAATTTCAAGGACAAAATCAAGTGCCACCAGGACAACAATACCAATATTGGCGATATTCTTCTATGCAACCACATAGAGGAGTGTTAATATTGATCTTTGGATTATTAGGACTTTTCACCTGTGCTATTTTTGGATTACTAGCCTGGATATTTGGAAATGAAGACCTCAAAAAAATGGACCTCGGTATTATGGACCCATCAGGTAGAGACCTCACCAATGCAGGAAGAATTCTGGGAATAATCTCCGTATCTCTAACCGTTTTAGGCTTGGTTATGATTTTAGCCTATATGTTTTTCGTTATGGGAGTTGCTGCATCTGCTTCTAATGGAATATTCCATATTTAGCGTTTAGATTTTAGCTCTGACCAAAACAATGCGCTTGCGTGTTGAAAAACTTGATACTCGTTTCCCCTACGGAATAATACCTATTGTACTCTTCTTTTTCCTTCTGGTAGTCTATTTTTCAATATATCTTTTTCTTCCTTATAAGATACCTTTATGCTGGTTTAAAAGTATTACCCATATAAATTGTCCTACCTGTGGTTTATATCGTGCCTTTACTGCACTCCTACAGGGTCATATTATTACTGCTATATCCTACAATCCTTTGATGTTATTCTTGACTATTTTCCTCATAATACAATTAATTTGTACAACTTTTTTCAAGATTAAAATAA